>Ga0315280_10000127_pt1 | contig 140922 bp, 151 predicted proteins | sample YL17G06_40_MG_FD_203697 | JGI IMG/M metagenome (GOLD analysis project Ga0315280, IMG submission 203697) | Sediment microbial communities from Yellowstone Lake, YNP, Wyoming, USA - YL17G06_40 | ecosystem: Environmental > Aquatic > Freshwater > Lake > Sediment | place: USA: Wyoming | collected... | reverse complement strand
CACCTCCATTTGCTGATTAACAATTTTTGTGGAGAGACTCCTCGGCTGTCCTCCGTTCGCTTCTTCTTAATGCTCTCTTCTATCCGCTTGGTTCTCTTTGCCGCTATCTGACTCGAATGGTATAATGTCTGAAATCGAGCCTGTAGACCCAAGCTTTTGACCGTGGGAAAACCGAACTTTGAGAAAAAGCTGATCATCGCAGTTATCGGCGGTGGTAAATGCACTGCCCAGGAGGCGGTTCTGGCCGAGACTGTAGGCAGAGAGCTGGCTAAGCGGGGAGTCATTCTGGTCTGCGGCGGCTTGACCGGTATTATGGAGGCAGCTTGCCGAGGAGCTGCTATCGAGTCGGGGCTGACGGTAGGTATTCTGCCTACTGAATACCCGTCTGACTCTAATCCATACGTGCAAATCTCCATAGCCACCGGTGTGGGCTATGCCCGAAATATAGCCGTGGTTAAATCAGCTCAGGCTGTGATTGCCATCGACGGCGACTACGGGACGCTGACTGAGATCGGCTTTGCCCTGAAGAGCAACATCCCGGTTGTGGGATTGAATACCTGGTCACTTTACCGGAACGGGCAAGAAGACAAGGCCATAATCAAGGCAACAGACGCCGTTGACGCTGTAGAGAAGGCTATTTCCCTGGCAAAAGGGCAAAAACTGGATTGAACTCGCCAATGAAATCAACAAGAGCGACAATAAAGGCCATCAGAGCCCGCGAAATTCTTGACTCTCGGGGCAATCCCACCATCGAAGTTCAGGTGGAACTGTCTGATGGCTCAACCGGCATAGCTGCAGTTCCCTCAGGAGCCAGCACCGGCAAGCATGAAGCTGTGGAACTCCGGGACGGAGATAAGTGCCGATACGGTGGGTTAGGAGTTTGTAAAGCAGTGAGCAATGTTAATAACCGGATTGCTCCGGCACTCGCCGGCATGGTAGCTTCGGCGCAGGCAAATCTCGACCAGAGGCTGCTTGAACTTGATGGCACCGCCGATAAATCCAATCTTGGGGCAAACGCCATACTGGGAGTATCTTTAGCCACCGCCAAAGCTGCGGCTAATTCTCTAGCAATCTCTCTGTACCGATATCTCGGCGGCACTGCTGCCCACCTTCTGCCGGTGCCCATGATGAACATACTAAATGGCGGAAAACACGCTGCTGATTCCACCGATTTTCAAGAATTCATGGTGGTGCCAGCAGGTGCCGCCAGCTTCAGCCATGCACTTCAGACGGGGACTGAAATCTACCACTCTCTTAAGAATGCCATCAAAGTCAAAGGGCTGAACACCAATGTCGGCGATGAGGGCGGCTTTGCGCCGTCACTGGCTTCCAATAAGCAAGCCTTAGAGCTGATACTGGCAGCAATTGACCTCGCCGGCTACAAAGCTGGCGACGATTGCTTCATCGCCTTGGACCCGGCGGCGAGCAGCTTCTACGAAGACGGCAAATACGTGTTATCCAGAGAAGGTGCAACCCTCACCAGTAATGAAATGATTGATTATTATGCCAGCTGGGTATCGAGCTATCCCATCATCAGCATTGAAGATGGACTGGCTGAGGATGACTGGTCGGGCTGGATATCACTGACCTCCAAGCTAGGCAGGAAGATCAAGCTCGTTGGCGATGACCTCTACACCACCAACCTCGAACGGCTGGAACAAGGCATTACCCAAAAGGCGTCCAACGCCATCCTCATAAAGCCAAACCAGGTGGGCACGCTCAGCGAAACCCTGGCGACGGTAAAAAGGGCGCAGCAGGTTGGCTGGACAACCATAATCAGCCATCGCTCCGGCGAGACCGAAGATACTATCATAGCTGACTTGGCAGTTGCCGTTGGTTCTGGCTTGATAAAAACCGGCGCTCCCTGCCGCAGCGAGAGGGTAGCCAAATATAATCGCCTGCTCAGGATAGAAGAGGAACTGGGAGCTGACGCCCGTTTCGCCGGCAAGGAAGTACTCTCAATGTAGGAGGACGAATATGGAAATAGTCCAGGGAGTTCACCAGATAAAAGTACCGCTACCAGCGGGAGCCTTAGACCACATCAATGCCTATCTGGTAGAAGGCAGCAAGGGCAATCTGCTGATTGATACCGGCTTTGATACCCCTGAGGCCTTCGCGGCATTGCGGGATGGTCTGCGATTCAGCGGCTTCGGATTTAAAGATATCACTCAGATCGTGGTTACTCACATCCACCCCGACCATTATGGCCTGGCTGACAAGCTGAAACAGATGTCCGGGGCTACGGTGGCGTTCAGCAACATCGAAGAAAAATTTCTTGATTCGCGATATGTGAAAACAGACGACCTGCTGAAGGAGGTAAGACATCTTTTCAAATGTAACGGAGTTCCTGAGGACGACTTGCCCGAACTTACTGAAGCCTCGCTGGCAGTGCGGCAATTCGTAGGGATGGTTTCGCCCGATGTCAAGCTAAAGGATGGAGATAAGATATCCGTCGGCTCCTCGGAGCTCAAGGTATTGTTGACTCCAGGACATTCGCCCGGTCATATTTGCCTCTATGAACCGAAACGGAAATTCTTCTTTTCCGGCGACCATATCCTGCCCGACATATTCCCTCACGTTGGTCTTCATCCGCAATCTGGAGAAAACCCACTGGGCGACTTTTTCAATACATTGGAGGCTCTGGCGAAGCTAGAAGTCAATTTCATCTTCCCGGGACATGGCTCCGTTTTCAGCGGCTTCAAGCTAAGGCTAGGTGAACTATTCCGTCATCACGAACAGCGGCAATTAGCCATAATGAGAGTTATAGAAAACGACATGAAGACTGCTTACCAAATAGCTACCGAGATTCCATGGATGCCCAGCGGCGAGGCGGTTTCATTCGAGAAGCTGTCTGTCTTCGATAAGCGACTGGCTGTTATGGAGACTTTAGCCCATCTTAAGCTCCTAGTAATCGAAGACAAGGCAGAGAAAGTAACGAAGGAAAACGTCGACTTCTACTGGGCCGGAGGCTAAGGGTAATGGATGAGCTTAAGAAAAAGGTGCGGAGCCTGAAGCTCAAATATAAAGCTTATCCCCAGAAAGAGCTGCTGATAGCCATGCCCAACCCTTACCCCGATAGGGAGTATGAGGAGGAAATGGTCTCCAACGAATTCACCTGCCTCTGTCCACTCAATCCGGGACAGCCGGACTATGCCACGCTTACCATGAAGTATGTTCCCGATAAGCAAATTCTCGAATTAAAGTCGCTCAAGTTTTACCTGGCAAGCTATAGAATGGTAGAAATATTCTACGAGGAGGCGACAAACCGGGTACTCGATGATTTAGTAAACGCTGTGAAACCCAAGAAGATGGAGATCCTGGCAGAGTGGAATATAAGAGGCGGAATTGGAACTAAGACAAAAGCAAGTTATAATAAGAAACCCTAAATGTCATTCTGAGCCCTGAGAATTAAAACAAAAAGGGAGCGTCTAGTAATTCTGTCATTGCGAGCCGAAGGCGAAGCAATCTCATATCACCCTCACCCTGCCCCTCTCCCCTCAAGGGAGAGGGGATAGATTGCCACGTTGCTATGCTCCTCGCAATGACGATAAATAACGCAAGGAGGAGGAACAAATGGCAGCTAAAATTGGTATCAATGGCTTTGGACGTATCGGCAGACTGGCTTTTAAGGCGATAAGCCAGCATTATAGCGACAAGCTTGAGGTGGCGGTGGTCAACGACCTTACTGACGCTCAGACCAACGCCCATCTGCTCAAGTACGACAGCACTTACGGCATCTATCCCGGAAAGGTAGAGGCAAAAGATGATGCTATAGTGGTTGACAGCAGGAAGACAAAAGTCCTGGCCGAGCGCGATCCGAGCAAGATTCCGTGGAAAGACTACGGGGTGGATGTAGTAATTGAGTCCACCGGCCTCTTTACCGATGCCGCTAAGGCATCTGCCCACTTCCAGGGCGGAGCCAAGAAGGTCATCATCTCAGCGCCGGCTAAAGGCGAGAATATAACCATTGTTCTGGGCGTAAACGAGGGCAAGTACAATCCAGCACAGCACCGCATCATCTCCAATGCATCGTGCACCACCAATTGCATCGCTCCGGTTGTCAAGGTATTAAATGACAATTTCGGGGTGAGCAAGGGATTGCTATCCACGATTCACGCTTATACCAACGACCAAAGGCTTCTCGACATGTACCACAAAGACCTGCGCCGGGCACGGTCAGCAGCTATAAACATAGTCCCGACAACCACTGGAGCCGCCAGAGCCGTGACCCTGGTTATTCCTGAACTCAAAGGAAGGCTTGATGGAGTTGCCTTCCGGGTACCTGTGCCCACCGTTTCTATGTGCGACTTTGTGGCCGACCTTGACAAAGAGGTAACCGCTGAGCAAGTCAATAAGGTTTTCCAAACTGCGGCCAAAGGCAAGCTCAAAGGCATTCTGGAGTATTGCGATGAGCCGCTGGTGAGCACAGACTTCAAAGGTAATCCAGCCAGCTCCATCTTCGATGCCATAAGCACCATGGTTCTTGCCGGCAATATGGTGAAGGTGCTTGCCTGGTACGACAATGAGTGGGGTTATAGCTGCCGATTGGCTGACCTGGTTATATATATCCTCGGTAAAGGCTTATGAAGTAACCACTACTGCATGGGAAGGCATCCCCAAGCGTGTAACCCTTGTTTTTTCAGCGCTGAGAAGCCGCAGGATAGATGCCGGTCAGCATGGGAGTAGGATCTAGCAAAGGCCCTATGAAGCTAATGGGGTATCTGAACCCTATCTTTTGAAGTTCCTTCAATCCCGAGATGGCTCTCTCCAACTCGCCAGGAGGCAGAGCAATTACTACCTCATCGTCTGACACACCACCTATGGCTCTCTCACCATAGCATGGAATGCTCAATGCTGGCTTGCCGGTGATGTAACACTGAGCCAGCGAGTCGGAACAAGCTCCTTCGCCGATGAATGAGAACGAGAAGCGTTCATATTTCATCTTCTGAAGACCGCACATAAGCATCATTATTTGGGCTGGATTGCCGTATATCAGAAGAACCTCAGGTTCAAATTTCTGCTTGGTCAAAGGAGCCAGAACTATAGCCCCACCAACAGGGATACGATAATAGTCGCGCTGTTGCTGTAAGCCTTCTTCCGGTGACCGAAACCAGGTGGTAGACAGCATAGCCGCTTCAGCATTCATGCTTTTCTCAGTAGCTGGCCTTAAGCCAAAAAGCCGCGTACAGCGGGGGTTCACCTTATCATCCTTTGTGATACCTACCGTGATCCCATTAACCCGTACCATAAAGGGAATTTGACAGAAGGTGAAGAAGTGGTCAATTCTGACAACATTCTTTATCGTGTCAAGCTCCTCAGCCTTCTCCAGCCTCCTGTAAGCGATAATCTTTGTCTTGAGACGCAACGTGTTCTCTAATTCTGTGCCTAGCTCAGCCCAATTGTGCATTTTTCCTCCTTCCTAACGACATAGAAACAGCAGCTATCGCTTCTTTGCAGGCAGGGACTCCTTCACAATCTGTGAGATATCTTTAACAGCCAGCTTGCCATCTAGGTCTTCCGTTTTTACGGCATCGGTGAACATCGTCAGGCAGCTTGGGCAGGCAACCGCTAAAGTATCAGCACCAGTGGCATAGGCCTCTCTAACCCTGACTCGTGCCGGACTATCTTCACCTCCCGCCAGGAGGTCCATGATGAAGTTCCCGCTGCCACCGCCACAGCAGAAGGAGTCCTTTCTGTTCCTTTCCATCTCCACCAGCTCAACACCCGGGATGCTCCGCAATATCTGCCTCGGCTCTTCGTATATCTGGTTATAACGACCAAGAAAACAAGGGTCTTGATAAGTCACCTTTGCCTTATTTCGGGAAGGTTTTACCCTGTTTTTCTTGATCAAATCGTACAAGAGCTGGGTATAGTGATACACCTCGAAGCTTGCACCTAATGCTGGGTAACGGTTTTTCATAGCGTTGTAACCGTGCGGGCAAAGAGCGACTATCTTCTCTACACCGAGCTCCTTGAACTTCTGGTTATTTTTTTCAACCAGCGTCTGAAATAGCCCCATTTCACCCAGCATATAGACCTCATTGCCGCAGCACTCTTCGTCGTTACCCAGGATGCCGAAGGAAACTCCGGCTGCGTTAAACACATCAACAAGGCTCTTGGCCATTTTCTGCCCGTTCTCATCATACGAGCCCAAACATCCCACATACAAAAGGTATTCGTCGCCAGGCGCATACATCTTCGTGCCATTAGCCCAGGCAGCCCGGTCACTTCTGAGCAGCTTCAGAGGATTCCCATAGCCGTAAACAGCCTCGAAAAAGCGCGCTACCTGCGGCGGTATCCTGCCCTTTTCAACCATGTCACTCCTGGCTCCCACTATCCAGTCAACAATATCAGGAGCAAACTTCATTGGGCATTGTTCAGTGCAGTTCTTACACGTCGTGCAGGCGTACAAAATCTCCGCAAGGTGTTCTGACCACTCGACTTCACCCTTCAGCCAGGCATAGATGAGCCATAAGCGTCCACCGGTGGAATAGCTATCAAAGCGGAACCTTCTGTAGGACGGACAATTGAAACTCGAATAATCAGTAGGGAACTTACAATATCCGCATCTAAAGCATCTATGAATTTGGCTAGTATATTGCTGCATTATTTCGCCTCCCAATTTCCTGGATTCATGATTCCGTTGGGGTCCAAGAGCTCTTTGATCTTTTGCATGAGCTTGAGCGTATTCGGGTCCATTCTTTCCATTACCATCTTCTGTTCATTTATGTTCGGCTTCCAGATGACTCCGCCTTCCTCCAGAGCAAACTCGGCGGCTTCATCCAGGGCTGTCTTGGCCCTGTTCATTTCATCAGGATTGGCCCGATTGAACGTATAAGAGAAGGAGAACATCATGGAGTGAGCACCATCGATAACTCGTGCTGCCGAAGAATAAAAGAGGTTATACTTTGAAGCCAGTTCCTCCAGTTTTTTCAAGTACTTCGGGAACTTCTCGATTGGAGCAATTGGCCCGCTATATTCGAACCCTCCTCCCTTGCTCACGTCAGCAAACCTGGTAGTATCCTTCGATGGCATGGCTAAGAACGCCGGCTTCATGTCTGGGGTGACACTGACAAAGCCGCCATCCCTGCTTTCGAAGTACTCCCAGAGCGCATCCCACGCCATCTTTTTCTTGAACTCAATCTCTTCCTCCGAGTCCCCTGTAATAAACACCAGCATATAGAAATTTCCTTTGAACCTTAGCGGAATCGGCTGAGCCGTCACAACTATGTCTTCTGCCATCTCCGTGTGGGCAAGTTTGCGTATGACCTCTGGTACCAGTTCTGCCTTATCCGTCAGGAACAACATGACATCTCTGATCTTCTTGCATGGGTAGAGCTTCATCCCCAGTTTGGTGACGACGCCCGTGGTGCCGAACCATCCCAGGAAGAGCCCTGCCAAGTCGGGCATCGGCGGGCCTTTTGAGAACCAGTATGAGGACACGGCGCACGAGCCAATCCGGCAAATCTCGCCTGTTCCCAACACGACCTCCAATCCGCTAACCATATCCGAGTTGAAGCCATGTTGCTGGGTCAAACGCCCCTGCCCGTGTATCACCGCGTTGGCTACTATTGTCGCTATCGGCGGAGAATCAGGTATGCTATGCCTCAGGTGGGGATAGTGCTTTATTAGGTGGCTTTTCAGCGCCGCGTGCGTGGTGCCACCCTCAACGATAACATATCCAGCTTTTTCGTTTACCTCTATCCCGTCCATTCTTTTCATGTCCAGCAGAATCCCACCCCTCTGCGGGATAACCAGGCCGGTCAATGATAGGCCGGCACCCTTGGGAACTACCGGCACTTTCTCCCTGTTTGCCAGCTTCACTATCTCCTGTACCTCTTCAGTTGTCTTGGGCATCGCGATGTAATCTGGCTCATGCGGCGGCATCAAACCCGGGTCTCGACCATAGAAATAGCGTTCCTCTGCCTGGTTGGAAACATAGTCTTTGCCGACTATCTCGACCAAAGCCTCAAAAACATCTCTCATGCTATCTACCCTCCGTGCTTACTTGAAGTGCTGGCATGCCCTCCAACGGTGGTTTCTGCCCCTGCTCTTCACCTATTGCCAGTCTGCACAGGTCAATCATATGGATTGGCTTGATGCCGGCCTTGATGACCTTCTCGACCAGAGAATCATAACAAGCCGGGCAATTGAACACGCAATACTCGGCTCCAAACTTCACCATATCGTCTATGTTCCGCTTTTGCAGGTCATCGGCGAGGGCAGGACCTTTTGACATCCTGATAATCTCGGCGCAGCACAAGCCGTTTTCCCTGTCGTACTCCCGCTTAAGTCTTTCAACTCCAATTAGGCCAAATATGTCATCCACAAAGTGGTCTATCTCGGGGACCAGCCGAGTCGAACAATTCCGCTGGTAGGCTGCCTTCGCGTTCAGCGGTTGTATCTCATCCTTGAGTTCCTTTAGCCTGTTATACAGAATTTCGTAGTAATGAATGGGCTTGAACGGTACTTCGATGCCGTAGGCCGGCGCCAGCGATGTAAAGCTGCCATAACATTCGTCGTGAAGGCAGATAACTTCCTTCATCCCGAGCTTGGCGATGTTTTCTATTACCTTGGGGAGCCTTTCCTTTATTACCGACATCCTAGCGTAGTGCAGGTAAACAACATTGCAGAAAAACTCCTGACCGAAAAATGAGGAGTGGGCGATACCCTCAAAAAGCTTTCCCCCAACCAGGGCATTGAACTGCGGCATGAAGCAGTAGGATAAAGCCTTCTCCTCCACTTTCCCCACTACGAATCTACCCACTGGCTGGCATTGGTTAATCCACATGGTGATGATAGGCCTAGGTGCCGGTAATATCCCCTTCTCCTCCTGGCGCTCAACAATCAAGTAAAACGGATGGTTGCCAAAGGGACAGTATTCCTCACAGGCATAACATGTGGTGCACGCCTCCAGTACAAAGGAATCCTCACCGCTGATTACCTTCTGCCACTCTTTTTTCGCCTTGTTTTTGTCTAAATTCATATACTGACATTTAACCAGGCAACTAACAGCTTTACAGCCGGTGCATTTTGTCTTGTCGAACTTCAATTCAGGCACTTTAGCGTCCCTCCCTTCGACACCGCATTATGTAAGAAATATCTGCCTTTGTCAACGGGTGCAATGACAGAACAATCAGTTTCGTTCTCCGATCAAAATTCTTCATACCAAGCCGAACTTCATATAAACGTTTTCCTTTCTATTACGTTCTATTATAATAGACACCAGGCAAGAGGTTGTCCTGGTGTTAAGTGAAGAATATTTAGTACAGCAGGCAGTAAATGGTGATCAAGCAGCTTTTACTCAGCTATACAACCAAAACTTTGACAGAATACATCGTTACATCTATGTCAAGGTCAGAAATGAGGCTGAGGCGGAGGATTTGACTCAGGATGTATTTATTAAAGCGCTGGAATCAATTGGCTCCTACAAGTGGCGTGACCTGCCATTTGCCGCCTGGTTATTCAAAATAGCTCACAACAGGATAATCGACCATGTAAGGAAACAGTCAAAGGAGAAAAGAGCCAGTCTCGATGAAGCCTATGCAAAAAGTGTGGAAGACCCAGTACAGATGACAGAGCGGAATTTTGAAGTTTACCAACTAAAGGAGGCACTGGAGCAGTTACCAAGAGCTCAGCGAGAGGTAGCCACGCTCCGCTTTATTGGGCAATTGTCGATTGCCGAGGTGGCTAAAACGCTGGGCAAAAGCGAGGGAACAGTTAAGGCATTACAGTTCAATGCTACGGCCTCATTAAGAAAGGCCCTTTACGGGAAATTGGATGGCTAGAAAATTAGACGCTATTTTTAACGAGTGTTATGAGCGGATACGCTCGGGCGAAAGCCTTGAGAGTTGCCTTATGAGGTATCCGGAACACCGCGCTGAGCTCGAACCACTGCTTAAAACCGCCTTTGACATTGGCAGACGAGCTTCCTACATCCAACCTCGCCCTGAATTTAAACACTGGGCACGAGTGCGGCTCGAAGGAGCACAACACTATGCCAAGCAACAAAGGCGAGCAGAAAGACCTAGCCTCTTTAGCTGGCGCCAAAGCTGGGCTGTGGCTGTAGCCGCCTTCCTTGTCCTCCTGCTGACCGGCGGCAGCACCATGGCTGCCTCCTCAGAGGCATTACCTGACGAACCGCTTTATCCGGTGAAGCTGGCAACAGAACAGGTGAAGCTTGCTTTTGCTATTTCCGACGCTAGCAAAGCCGAACTTCATACCAGACTGGCGGAGAACAGAGCTCTTGAAATCGAAGCCATGGCTGACCAAGGAAAGACCGAGTATGCTGTCAGTGCTGCCGAGAAACTGGCTAACCAGCTTGAGCAGGCTAACTTCGCAATGGCCAAGGTAGAGAGCGTCAGGGGCGAAGCCGCACCTGCCACAGCCCCCCCAAAGACAATGGTAACTGAATCTGTGCCACAAGAAGGGCCACCATTGCCACCAGAAGGGGTAACAGAGGAACAACCAACACCAACAGAAGGACAGCCAACACCACCCACGGCTACCACACAGGATAAAGGCGTGACTACCAAAACTGAGCATTTCAAGAAGTCTCTAGAGAAGAGCACCTCTAAGAGCTTAACAGCTTTGGAAAACGCTCTGGAAAAAGCACCACAGCAAGCTAAACCTGACTGGCAGCGAGCTATTGACATAATATCGGAGAAAAGCCACGGAAAGCCATCACAGGAACCTGGCACCGGGGCTGGGGAAACTAGCAACAAAGACAAGGATAATGGGAAAACCAGGGATAAAAGCAATGGAAAAGAGGAGAACAAGCCAACATCAGTTAAGCCAGAGCCAAGCCAGCCTAATTCCCACAATTAGGACAAACCTGGGAATGGAGGAATCTACCCATTCCACCATTGAAGTTTACCGTGAGCGGGATTCTTCTGTTGCTTCGCTCCATCAGCATGACGAAGGCAAAGTAGATTGAGATGAAAGCTGCGAAAATCTTTACGGCTGTTCTTGTGGCTTTAATCATCGTTGCCAGCGGCTGTGCAGTTCAGCCTCCACCTACACCAGCCACCCAACCACTTGTTATTCCCCCAACCAGCGGACTGCTCAACCCAAAGCTGGCTATGAGTTCGGCCTATAAAGCAACCTCGGTGAGCTTTACCCCGAGCAGTCCACCTTATTCCCTACCCCTGGACTTAAATCAATTAGCCAACTCAAAACAGATTCAAAACGAGTTCAACCTGAATTCCGGTCAGGAAGCCCTACTTAAAGGAAACGGCTTCGTGGTTATCCCGTGGAGTGGCGATGACATTGTAGAGCCATATAAATCCCTGAAAGACAGGGAAATCCCTATCTTCGTCACCACAGACACTCTGCTTCACCTGTATCACATCCAGTTCAACGAGATCCTGAAGCGAATCGAAGAGGAGGAGTTCTACACCCAGCTCATTGATATGAGCCTGGCAATGCTGAAAAGAGCCGAAGCTGATTACCAGAGCCTCACTCAACCAATGCTGAAAGAAGCGGCGAGAAGGAATGTCGCCTATTTTGCCGTGGCTCTGAAGCTGCTTGAGACGCCTTCAAGAAAAATAGATTTCGATATCCCCAGCTATGTGAAGAACGAAGTTAGCGAGGAAATCACCACTATCGAAGCACACCAGGGATTCATGCCCAGTGCCATTTTCAACTCGCCCGGTTCACAGAACCCTTATCAGGAGGACTATTCCCAATACGTGCCCCGGGGGCATTACACCCGCAGTGAGACCTTAAAGAGCTACTTCAAGGCTATGATGTGGTATGGCAGGATGGCTTTTCTGCTCAAGGGAGGTAGTGACGCCTTAATTGCCGAGGAAGATGCCGAAATTGCTACCATTCAGGCGTCGCTCATTTCGGCTGAGCTTCCCAGTGTCAAGGTCGGCGAAAATAGCGCCAAAGATGTCTGGGACAGGATTTATTCTGTGACCTCATTCTTTGTCGGCACTGCTGACGACCTGACACCCTACCAGTACCTGTCCAGTTTAGAAAAGGTCTTTGGGCAGGAATTCGCCCCAAATCAGCTCGCGGCTGAAGCCAAGATGCTCGAGCTAGTAGCTGAGCTAGCCAAGATGAGGAATCCTGAAATCTATGGCGGTTCAGGGGTGTGTGTCATCTATCCCCCGGTAACTAAGGAAAAGCTTCATGAGTGTCTCTCTAAGACCAAGGGCATGAGATTCATGGGGCAGAGGTTCGTCCCTGATTCCTACATGTTCCAGAACCTGGTAACACCAGCAGTTGGTATGTATGTCGGCAAGGGCAGTCCGTTCACCATGAAGATGACCCAGCTAGGCCCGGCCAGGTGCTTCCCCAGAGGCCTGGACGTCATGGCCGTCCTCGGCTCAGACAGAGCCTATGAGATATTGAAACATGAAGGAGATACCGAGTATCAGGGCAAAGACACCAGCTATGATGAGCAACTCAAGCAGCTCAGAGACCAGTTCGCCGCCTTCACCAAAGAGGACTGGAACCGTAACCTGTACTGGGCCTGGCTCTATGCATTGAAGCCGCTGCTTGAGAAATACGGCAAAGGCTATCCAGCCTTCATGCAGACCGAAGCCTGGCAGGACAAGGAACTCAACACGGCTCTAGCCTCGTGGGCTGAGCTCAGGCATGACACCATACTCTACGCCAAGCAGAGCTATACCCCTCGTTTGACATCGGCACCAGCACCGCCAAAGCCGCTCCTCGGCTACATCGAGCCTGTCCCCGAGTTCTACGCCCGGATGCTCGACCTAACTAAGATGACCAGAGCAGGACTGTCTCAGCTCGGGGCTTTAAGCCAGGAAGAAGATAATCGCCTGGCAAATTTAGAATCTGTCCTGGACAGGTCGCTCAGGATTTCCATCAACGAGCTTAAAGGTGCTGAGCTTACCCAGGACGATTATGACTTCATCAGAGACTTCGGCAAAGGGCTAGACGAGGTAATCTGCGGCGTTGAAGCTGAGGGTAAGGAAACGACCATAGTAGCTGATGTCCACACTGATACCAATTTGCCGCCGGAGGTTCTGGAGGAGGGAGTGGGCTATGTTGACCTAATCCTGGTAGCCTACAAAGTCCCCGACGGCAGAATTATCATCGGTGCCGGACCTACCCTCAGCTACTACGAGTTCAAGCAGCCGATTGACAACCGCCTCACCGACGAGCAGTGGAAGCAGATGCTCAAGTCAGGCCAGACACCGCAGAGACCTACTTGGGTTAGCAGTTTTTAACAGCAGTAGCCACCCACCTAACCCCACCCGGGCGACCCTCAAGGGTCGCAACTACATCTGTTGATGGATGGGTAACCCCGATTAGCGAGGCATAAACCTTTTCTCTGCTTCTTCGTTATTAATTAGCGACAGGACGGAATTCTGTACAGAAAACCATTCTGTCGGAAAACAATACAAAAAGGAGGTCCAAAAGATGAAAAAGTGGAGCATGCCGCTGGTGATAGCCGTCGTTGCCCTGCTGATGCCTGTGTCCACGGCAAACGTTAGCGCTCAAGGCGAATTCAGCATCAGCAAATCAGCCGACCCAACCTCGGCTACTGTGGGTGACAACATCACTTACACCTATACTGTCTCTAACAGTAGCAATGTCACCGTTGATAACATCTCCTTGGTCGATGATAAAATCGGGACAATCGACCTTGGCGGGCAAACAAGCCTCAGTATTGGTGAAAATATCACGGCTACTGCTACCTACACTGTGGCTGAAACTGATTTACCCGGCCCGCTAGTTAACACAGCCACCATCTCAGGCACCGACCCGGACGGCAATCCAATTACCGATAATGTCACAGCTTCAGTTGAATTAGCATACGCACCTTCTATCCAGGTAACCAAAACTGCTAATCCGACTTCAGCCTCTCCCGGTGAAAACATCACCTATACCTACACCATTACTAATAACGGCAACATCACCATCGATAACCTCTCCTTACAAGACAATAAGCTTGGAGCGATCTCTTTGAGTGACATCACTCTGGCTCCGGGCGAAAATATTACCGCCACTGCCACATACACCGTCACTATATCCGACTTACCAGGGCCCATCATCAATACAGCTACAGTTATGGGTACTGACCCGACTGGTGAATCAATTTCGCTGACGAGTGACCCGGCCTCAGTTTCCCTTTATATCAACAAGAGGCTTCTGACCAAGGCCGAAATACTTAAGCTGAGCGGGGTACCTGGCAAGGGCATTGAGAAGGCGCCGGGGCTCCAAAAACTGTTTAATCCGAAATCCCAGGCGGCTGAGCATGCCGGTAAGAAGGACAAGGATAAGGAAGAGGAACAGCTACAGATAAGGCAGATGACGGAGAACCAGGGCGCTGCCAAAGGACAACTAAAGATAGAACAGAAGGTAAAGAACCAACGTTAATAGCCAGGCACTTAGCCTAAAACCTCACCAGGGCGACCTTAAAAGGTCGCCCTACTTTTTTCTGCCCACCGGTATCACATACAGCGGAGCTTCATCCGGCGAGATTCCGACAATTTTTGCTACCGCAGCATCGTCAAAGGCACCAATAGTCACCAGACCCAAGTTTAAAGCGGTCGCCTGAAGACAGATATTCTGGGCAACATGTCCAGCTTCCATGTGGACATATCTCTCACCCCTGACGCCATATTTTACTGTTGTCCGCTCATAGACAGCAGCAATTACAATGTCTACCGCTCCGTCTGCCACGCTTCTCTGGCCCAGAGATGCCGTTGCCAGACCTGCCCGAACATCTCCTTCCTTGACAAGGGTCAGGCCATTCTCCACAGGTTTATATTTATAGATGCCAGGTGCCAGGTTATCCACATTGCCAGCCACCAGGTATAGCTCCAGAGGATAAAGCGCGCCAGCCGAAGGTGCAGTCCGAAAGCCCACCGGACTGGTTATACCCTGTCCCGCCCAAAGTAGCTCCATAACCTCGTCCTTCGTTAAAGGGACATCAGCATAGTCCCTGACTGACCTTCTCTGCCGCAGCAATTCCTCTAAGGAAGCAGTCCTCGCTGCGGCAACCTCAGCCCTTACCTTTTCTAGCTCCGCCTTCACTGCGTCACACTCATTGTCTGAGACAGACGGCGCGCAGCCAGCCGTGCCAACCATAAACACAACTACAAGCATAAATACCACAGCAGAAACACATTTGTGCCTTGTCATCATTGCCCACCTCCTCCAACGTGATAGTGTTTAGCAATCCTCACCCGTCACTCCATTGCGAACCCTTCCCACTGCCATTCTGAGGCCTTCGCCTTTTGTCATTCTGAGGCAGCGAAGCGATCGAAGAATCTGGCTCAGCATAAAGCCGGTACGTTTTAGAAAGAAGCCCTCGCCAGAAACATCACCCCTTATACACGCCTATCTTCTCCAGGTACTCCTTGTATTCCAGCATCTTAATCAGAACTCTGGCGGCGTGCCTGCCAGAAGGGTAAGCGTAATGAGAGCCCTGCAGACGGGGCTGGTCCTCGGCAAAGAAGGTGGTGGTAAGTACTGGCTTTTTGTAGCTTTCCACCCACTGCTCAGCCAATGCCACCAGAAAATGAGCGACCGCTTCATTAGGTGTAGGTGGGTTTCGAATGCCCATAGCCTCCAGAGCCTGAGAGCCGACGGGCAGGAAAGCGCTGACCAGAAGCGGCGCATTAAGCCGCCCAGAGGCGATGGCAGAGGCAACTATTTCCGTCAGCTCGCCGATTTCTTTCTCATGGTAAACGCCCATCCTTGAAGCTACACCCGAAACAATAGGATGTATAGTTTTGCCGATTTCCGTGGCATCTTTTGAACTAAGCGCTCTGGTAAATGCTATGGCAAGTTCACGGAATTGTTCCCTTGAGGGAACCCACGAAGCGACTCCTTCTGCATATCCAGTGTCGGCAGAAAGGAACATCGCAGCAAAAATAGAGAAACCACTAAATCCCATAAAAATGAGCGAGTCAACTTCGTCCACCCTCAACAGCTTCCCCGGAGCCGTGAGAAAGGTCACCATATTCCTATCCCCAGCAGGGTCCACGGGGTTGCCACGGCTCCACCGCGGGGGAAAGACCTTATCAAGCGCCGCAATAACCTTGTCAGGAAGCTTGACCACGTTCAGGCCTTCTGAGGCACAGGCATCAGCACAAATAACGCCATAGCTTCCGCCAGGAGTGAGGATAGCAACGTTTCTGCCCTTGGGGAGCGGCTGGGTGATAAATCCGATGGCTACATCCAGTAGCTCCTCCGGGCTTTCCACCCTGGTTATCCCAATACTCTTGAAAGCGGCTTCATAGGTCTCATCAGAGCCTGCCAGTGCCCCGGAGTGAGACGATATTGCCTTGGCAGCAGCCATCGTCTTGCCCGGCTTTAAGACAATGACCGGCTTCTTCGGCGTCACTTTTTTCACCTTCTCTAAGAAACGTCCGCCATCAACCAGGCCCTCTATATATGCCAGAATGACTTTTACCTGCGGGTCTTCACCGAAATACTCGATGTAGTCCTCAATCTGTATATCCGCGGCACAGCCACAGCTTACGTACCGATGAAAACCTACTCCGCGCATGTACCCGGATGTTACAACAGCGCCACCAACATTTCCGCCTTGCGATACAAAAGCCAACGGCCCATCCTTAACCGGCAACGGAAACATAAATGCCCTAAGTTCTGACGAGGCGCTCCAGTAACCCATGCAGTTGGGGCCGATGAAACGCATCTCACCTTTCCTGGCAATCCTCAAAACTTCATCCTGAAGTTTTTTCCCTTCTTCTCCAGTCTCGGCAAAGCCGGCTGAAATAATTACTCCCGCCTTTACCCCCTTAGCCACACAGTCCGCCATGACGGAGGCGACGCGAGGAGCCGGGATAACAAAGACGACAAGATCAACCAGGTCCGGTATATCAGTCACGCGGGCAAAGGCCTTGTAACCCAGGACTTCGCTCTCCTTATTGTTCACGGGATAGACTTTTCCGCAGAAACCATTTAGAGCGCTGGTGAAAGTGGAATACCCCCACTTGTTCCAGTTGTTCGTCGCCCCGACTACAGCAACCGACTTAGGATTGAATAACGGCTCCATTTCTTCAACTGTAGACTGACCCATTGATGCCCCCTTGTAGGCTTGTATAGCGTGGTTGACACAAAGGATAGCAGAACATCCCAGGGCCATTCAACAAAACCCCGCTCGTAGGCATCAATCCTTAGACTAGGGTAACCCGCGTCATAAATCGGCTCTATTCTACTTTAGGCTGGGCCAGATGTATAATTAGGCACAATGCAACCATTGAAGGTCTGGGAGGTGATTGTATGACATCACAGAAAGCAACAGCTAAGAAAGAACCACAGATACTTAAGATGCCATCCCAAAAAATGGCTGTCGTCTACACCAAAGGTGACCCCAACAAAGTAGCGACCGAATCTATATCCGCCCTCTATGGTTCAGTCTACAAACTGAAGTTCGACCTGAAAAAGAAAGGCGTTGAGTTCAAAGTCAGCGGCCTGCGAGCGCGCTGGCCTGATGCCCACCTCGTCCCCAAGAACGAGTGGCTCGGCATCTGGGGACTGCCTATCCCTGAGAAAATAACCTCAATCCCGCAGAAAACTCCTGGTACTGAAGTCAAAATCGAGCAGTGGGACTACGGCACAGTGGCTCAAATCCTCCACATCGGCCCTTACAGCGAAGAACAATCTACAGTTGAGCGACTGCATAAATTCATTGAGGAAAACGGCTACCAAATAGCCGGCGTTCACGAAGAAGAATACCTGACGTCACCTCGAGCCAAAGTCCAGAAAACCATCATCCGCTACCCTATTAAAAGGAGAAATCGAGGCACTGTGGATTAGCCGTCAATATAAACCTTAGGAGCGTTACTTCGTTATGTAATATAGAGGAAAGGTGATAAGGAGGTAAGGAATTGAACAAGTCACTCAAAATCTTGATACCGATATTGGTAATTCTGGGGCTGGTACTGGCTGCAGGCTGTGCCGCCAAAGAAAAGCCGATACCACCACCGGCACCGCCACCAGGAGTGTTTAAGGGGTACACTGACGTTGGTGAATCCCGCTATGCTCCCACCGAACCTGGCGCGACAGAAACAGACCGCAAAATCGTGAAGACCGGCTACCTGACTCTAGAGGTGAATGACATAACCAAGGCTATGAGCGAGGTCGCCAGCATAGCCAAAGAATTGGATGGCTACGTAGTCTCCTCCAATAAGCAGGGAGATAAAGACATAACCTATGGCCGAATTTCCATTCGAGTACCTTCTGAGCGCTTCGATGAAGCCTTCGACAGACTCCGCAAACTAGCAGTCAAGGTGCCCAACGAGAGCACTGAAAGCCAAGATATAACCGAAGAGTATACTGACCTGCAAGCTCAGCTTCGCAACTTAGAGGCAACCGAAGCTCAATATCTGGAACTGCTCAAGAAAGCAGAGACAGTGGAAGACACCTTAAAGGTATACCAGCAACTTTCCAACGTGCGAGGGGAAATCGAACGCATTAAGGGACGCATACAGTATCTGGAGCGCACCTCTGACATGGCGCTTATCGAGGTAAGCTTACAGAAGACAAAACCTATAGGCGAGACCGGCTGGAGTGCTCTGGAGACACTTAAGTCAGCAGTCCGCGGCCTCATCAACTTCGGTAAAGTGTTGGCTATTGTAGTTATCTGGCTGGCAATTTTCAGCCCTGTTTGGATTATTATCCTAGTTCTGGTATTCTTCTTCAGGCGACGGCGAAAGGCTAAAGCCAAGGTTTCCAGGTAGCCGCCAACCTTTTACGCTTAACAGGAGAGGCTGCCCGGAAATCTAACTGACAATCTAACTCTCCCATTTTGGGGGAAAGATTATAGATCATCGGTGATAAACACTAAACATGTAGCCCCGAGGCTTTAGCCTCGGGGGCCCAACCCTAAAGGGTCGGGACTACATTTTGGGACAGCCTGTGGACGTTGTATTTTCAAGAAAGGAGAAAGCTATGGACAAGATGATTGCCTACTGTGGAATAGTCTGCACTGAATGCCCGGCGTTTGAGGCGACTCAGAAAGACGATGACGCCAAACGGAAAAAGGTCGCCGAGGCATGGTCCAAGCAGTACAAGATGTCCATTAAACCGGAAGATATTAACTGCGATGGCTGCAAGTCCCAGGGCAAAAGGATTATTGGTTATTGCAACATTTGTGAAATAAGGAAGTGCGCCAAGGATAAAGTGTTAATAAATTGCGCCAACTGTGATGACTATGCCTGTGCCAAGCTGACCCAATTCTTCACCATGGCACCACACGCCAAGGCATCGCTCGAAGGAATCAGGAAAAGCCGCTAGCCAGAGTTGAGCCTTTACCTGTCATTGCGAGCGAAGCGTGGCAATCCCATGTTTGTTCCCTTGCCCCGAGATTGCTTCGTCGCTATGCTCCTCGCAATGACAAAGCAAGCGGACAGCCCTAAGTAAGGAAGCCGCAGGATACGCAGTATCACATCGCTGATAGGCCGCCGTCGACGCATATTGTTTGCCCGGTTATGTAAGAAGCTTCGTCTGATGCCAGGAAGAGGACCGCGTAGGCTACTTCCTCAGCTTTACCGTGTCTACGCATTGGAACGCGTTCTTCAACATTGCGCTCACGTTTCTCGTTCATAATAGGTTGAACCATTGGGGTGGCTATAAAGCCGGGTGCCACACAGTTCACCCTGATATTATCTTTTGCCAGTCCCGCGGCCAGAGACCTGGTCAATGCCATAACGCCGGCTTTTGAAGTGGCATAGGCATAGATACGATGACTGTAAAATGCTGCCATAGATGCATTATTGACGATGGCTCCGCCGCCAACTTTCTTCATCTGCGGTACGGCATATTTGCACATGAAGAGTATGCTTTTGAGGTTGGTGTCCATAACAGCATCCCATTCTTCCTCGGTTACCTTAAGTCCGCTACCGCCCAGACCGATGCCTACGTTATTAAATAGTATATCCAGCTTGCCATAATTAGCTATCGTAGCATCTATTACTTTTTTAGCCTCTGATTCCCTGGTTACATCGGCCTGTATTGCCATCGCCTCGCCACTCTCCCCAACAATTAATCCGACCGTTTCTTCAGCCGCTTTAAGATTCCTGTCCACGGCAATTACCTTGGCTCCTTCCCTGGCAAATAAGATAGCGGTTGCCTTTCCGTTCCCCATGCCAGGTCTCGAGGAGCCTGCGCCCGATATGATTGCTACCTTGTCCTTTAACCTCAACACAGAATCAACCTCCCTGATGGCTATTTGGCCTTCGAGCAATAGTCGACCTTAATGCAGCGCCTTAGTATTTCGGTATAAAAGCCTTTTCGCCGGGTTCCAGTTCTATCTGCAGAGCCACCAGTATCCTGGATACCATTCCGTAGTAGCCGATTGTTGCCGTAAGCTTGACGATTGCCGGGTCATCGAAAAAGCGCTTCAGATTAGCAAATGTGCTGTCGCTGACCTTAACGTGCAGCGTGACTTCATCGGTGTACTGCAGAACAGCACGTTCTATATCAGTGAATTTCTTCGAAGAGGTCCAATTGGAAAGCTCGTCTATTTGGTCTTTAGTGACACCAACTTCCATGCCTATGGTTACATGTTTGGTGAACTCGTATCCCGACTTAAGTAGATTGCCAACCCGCAAGATAGCCAATTCTCTTAACTTCGGGCCAATAAACTCCGGGTTGAGTATTGCATTGCCCAACCTGACGAAATTGCGGCCTATTTTGGGGCAATTGCCCATGGCTTTGAATAGATTAAGAACGGGAATCTTCTGGTCTTCTAACTTTTGAAACAGCTCTTTAATCTTTGGGTCGGCTTGATCTTTCTCAACGAATTTAACGCGTGCCATCTTACCTCCTCAATACTTTTTAAATTGGAAGTAGCCTACACCTTCTCTCTTTATGATTGTAGACAGGATTTCCCATATCAACTCGAAATGAGGCAATTCTCACGCCTCACCTCTCTTAGTGCCCCGATGATACGCCCATGCGACATGGCTGTCAAACCCATCCGCAGTCCCACAACTACTTCCCTCTCCCTCGACGGGAGAGGGTCAGGGTGAGCTTCAGACAAGTTCGAAGACCTCTCTCTTATAAAATCTGGGCTTACGCAAAGCCGCCCGGACAGTACATGAGCTGGACACAAGCCTCAAACAAATCTATACTGCACATTTAATGACAAAAATGTTGAGAGGGCAGCAAAAATGAGCGTCTGGGATAGATATGCCGATTATGTCTACAGGGTTGCCACTGGAGGCAAGAAACTTAGAATGCTGACCACGCCAGTAGCGGCACTTATCTTCTTCGGCCTCATAGTGCTCTTTGTCTTCGCCTCCTTCTGGGTAGATAAATGGCTTACCTTCCTCCATTTCGGCTCTTCATGGTGGAGCCTGGCGCTATCTATAATCTTTATCGTTCTTGGCTGGTTCATCATGTTCTGGCCAGTCATAGCCTTCTTTCAGACCAGAGGCACACCAGTCCCTTTTAACCCGCCACCGAAGCTGATTACCACCGGACTTTATGCCTATGTCAGAAACCCCATGCTTCTCGGGTTGTTTACATTCTTGTTAGGGCTCGGAGTCCTGTTCGGTTCGCTGTCCCTCATCTTCATCTTCACCCCACTTTTCATAGCGCTAAATGTCTTCTACGTTAAAGCTATCGAGGAAAAAGAGTTGGAGAAGAAGTTCGGCGAGGAATACATAGAATATAAGAAAAGGGTGCCCATGTTTTTCCCCAGGCTTAAGAAAAGAGAATGAAGCACGCCGAGCGACCACAAAATTCGATGCACTTCGCTGTGTGCGATGCTTCGCCTTCGTAAGGCCGGTATCCAGGATGTTCAACCTCTAGAGCTTTTTCTGTCCCTCGAGTGCCGCCTCAGAAAATCGAGTATTGCCCTGATAGACTCTGCCTCGGCATCGGTGATAAAGCCATGGCCTGCGTTTTCCAGAATAACCAGCTCAGCATTTGGTATCCTGGAAGCTATAATCTTCGAGTTCTCGGCAGGAATAATCCGGTCAGCACTGCCAGCTATAACCAGGGTTGGAGCCGTGATTTGAGGCAGCCGCTCATAGGTATCATTGCCCATTATCGCCTGTGCCTGGCATACATAGCCACGAGTCGGCGTGGGATATTTCGAAGTGATGGCTACATAAAACTCAACAGCCTCAGGGTGCTTATCGATGAATTCCTGGCTCCACAACCAGGGTGCCGTTTGTCTGGCTCGCTCCTCCACTGGTAATTTCAGCATTTCCGGGCTAAAAAGGAACTCAAATGCCTCTTTAGTAGGCTTTATATTGTTTTTCCCCCCGCATTCGGTACAACCCAGTATGAGGCTGATTACCTTGTCCGGGTAATTGAGGGCAAATTCCTGAGCAATCATGCCACCCATGGAAATGCCAAAAACATGTGCCGAGTCAATGCCAATGGCATCGAGCAATCCCCTGGCATCAGCGGCCATCATCTTCATGGTATAAGGCATCTTAGGCTTGTCGCTCTGCCCGGTACCTCGGTTGTCAAAGGAAATCACGCGGTACTCCCGGGAAAGTGGAGGAACTAGAGCCGCCCAATGTCCAGAGTACTGCGCATAGCCCTGTATTAGTAGTATTGGTTCCCCGGCGCCGTGGCTCTCATAGTAGATATTGATATCTCCAACCTTTGCCGTAGGCATTTCACACCCTCCTTGTTTTGAATATACTGCTCCTCAGTGTCCGCGACGCCGACTATTCTACACCAACCACGTCCTAAAAATCGACAGCACATGTAGTTGCGAGGCTTTAGCCTCGCTGGCATGACGCTAAAGCGTCATGGCTACATGTAAGGTAATCGGCGACCCTAAAGGGTCGCAACTACATTAGCCTCAGAAAAGCCTGAACAAAAAGAGCTCTACTCGCCATGTGGCACTAAGAGGCATTTTCAGCTAATATGTATAGCTAGGAACCTATATGAAATGCCGCCCTGGTTACGATGAAGACGGAGCTTGAGAGAAGTTATTGAATGGACTCCATAATTTACGAAGACAGACCGCGCTATGACGTATGGCTCAAAGGCATTATGCTGCTCCCTGTGTTCTTCATCATTACTGGGATATTTTATCTAACCACCGCCCAAGTCGAGGCGGCGATTGGCATGTTTGCCTTAACCCTACTTATGGCTGCTATCTACTGGGCGATATTCCCCCGAAAATACCTCATACTTGATAGCAAGATAAGAATAGTCCTTGGAGGGCAATTCTCTTTCAATATCCCCTTTAATAATATAGAAATTGCCAGAGAACCTGAGGGGGTAAGCTTAGGCATTAACTTTGCCACCACCTTCTTAAGCAAGCACGCTGTGGAAATCATCAGGAAAAAGGGGCTAAACGTAAACATAACTCCAAGCGACCGCGAGCTGTTTCTTGAGAACCTGAATAAAGCGCTGAATGACTGGGGGAGATACAATATTAAAGGCGTTTAGTAACATAACTGTCATTGCGAGCGAAGCGTGGCAATCTCCACTCAGTATAAACTCCGCTTATTCAACTCCCTCCCCTGGCGGGAGGGAGTCAGAGGGAGGGGAATTAACATGTAGTGGCGAGGCTTTAGCCTCGCCGGCACGACGCTAAAGCGTCGTGGCTACATGTGCGAGTATAGGGACAGACCTTAAGGTCTGTCCGCTTTGGACAGGTCTAAAGACCTGTCCCTACATGGAGTAATGCAAGGGTATGATGAAACCGATAGAATGGCTGGGCAACAGACTTAAGATTATCGACCAGACACAACTGCCTGGGAAGCTAGTTTTTCTTGAACTCCGCAGCTATACTGAGGTGGTTGCCGCCATCAAAGACATGAAAGTTCGTGGAGCACCGGCCATCGGCGTGGCCGCCGCCTATGGCATCGCTCTTGGCGCCCAGAATATAAAGGCAGAGAATAAGGCAAAGTTCCTCAGCCAGTTTGACCAAATACTGCAGGCCTTCTCCGCCGCCCGGCCTACGGCGGTTAATCTGTTTCGAGCTATCGACCGGATGAAAAAGGTGGTAGAAACAACCGGCGATGTACCGAAGACGAAGCAGGCGCTCATCAATGAAGCTAAGAAAATCCACACTGATGAAGAAGTTGCGCAGGAGCGTCTCAGCCAGCTCGGCGCCGAGCTTATTAAGGATGGGGCTACTGTCCTGACCCACTGTAACACCGGCCCCTTAGCCACTGCCGGCTACGGCACGGCTTTAGGTGTCATCAAAGCCGCCGCAGAGCAGGGCAAGAAAATCGAGGTCATCGCCACCGAAACCCGCCCTCTGCTTCAGGGAGCTCGCCTCACCGCCTGGGAGCTGATGCAGGAGAATATACCGGTAACCCTGATTACCGATTCAATGGCTGGCTACTTCATGAGCCGGGGCAAGGTAAACTGCGTCATCGTCGGTGCTGACCGGATTGCCGCCAACGGCGACACCGCCAACAAAATCGGCACCTACACTCTAGCCGTGCTGGCTAAAGAAAACGGCATCCCCTTTTACGTGGCAGCGCCTACCAGCACCATTGACCTCTCTTTAAGTTCTGGCGCGGAAATCCCCATTGAGGAACGCAACCCCGAAGAGGTAACCAGCATCGGAGGCATTCGCCTGGCGCCTAAAGGCGTCACAGCCGCCAACCCCGCCTTCGACGTCACCCCCCACCGCTACGTAACCGCGATAATCACCGAAAAAGGTATCATCCGGAAACCGTATGCGAATAGTCTGAAAAAGGCTATAATGAAGAAATGAGCAATACGACGGCAGAGGCCACAAAAGAGAAGGCTCGCCAGGAAATAGCCAAGCTGGTTGAGAAATATAAAGCTCTATCTGCTGCCAGCAAGAAAAAGTACACCGAAGCTGATACCAAAACCATTTTCATCGAGCGCCTATTCAGCGCCTTGGGCTGGGATGTTTACGGCGGAGAGGAAGTTACCCAGGAGCAAAGAGCATCACGCGGCCGGGTAGACTACGCCTTCCGCCTTCGGGGTATTCCAAAGTTCTTTCTTGAAGCCAAACCACTCAAGGCAGACCTAGGCGATCCGGAATATGCCAAGCAGGTTATAAATTATGCTTGGCACAAAGATGTCACCTGGGCAGTACTGACCAATTTTGAAAGCCTTAAAGTATTTAATGCCGAATGGAAAGAACCAATCGTTTCTCGTTCCCAGTTCTTTGAACTCAGATGTGACGAATATCTAAGCCGTTTCGACTGGCTATGGCTGCTCTCCCGACCAGCATGTGAACAGAACCTATTGGACCAGAAAGCTCTAGAGCTGTTCAAAAAGACCAAAAAGACCCCGGTGGGGCAGCAGCTTTTCTCCGACCTTGTTTCCTGGCGTGGTCTTTTGGCTAAGCATCTATCGATATATAACAAGAAGTATCCCGCCTATTTGATAGATGAAGCAGTACAGCGCATCCTCGACCGCTTAATCTTCATCCGCACCTGCGAGGATAGGGGAATCGAACCGCCAATCCTGCGCCCACTACTCCGAGAATGGCAAAATGGCGCCCGTAAGGACTTGATTCAAGAGCTTAAGCACATCTGGAATGATTTTGACCAAGGCTATGATAGCCGTCTATTCCTGCCCCACCTCGCCGATGAACTTGAATGTGAGCCTACTCCCTTTGAGCAAATAATTAGTGAACTCTATTCTACAAAGGATGGCTCTATACAATATAACTTCAATGCTATCGGCGCTGACGTTCTAGGCGGTATTTACGAGCAATATCTTGAGCATCTTATTAAGAAAAAAGGCAAGGAAGTAGAAGTAATTCCAGGGAGGGGCAAGCGTAAAGCCCAGGGCATCTATTATACTCCCAAATTTGTCGTCCGCTATATTGTGGAGAATACTCTCGGACCAGCATTAAAAGACAAACCTTTAAGTGAAGCAAGAAAAATAAGAATACTAGACCCCGCCTGTGGCTCAGGTTCTTTCTTAGTAGAAGCCATGGATTATCTAGAGAAATACTGGCAGCAACAAAAGTGGGTTCCACAACAAAAGGCTGGAGAAGATGTCCAGCAGACAGATTTCTTCGATTATATGACTAAGATTCAATTCCTCACCGAGGACATACACGGCGTTGACCTAGATGCACAAGCAGTGGAGATTGCTCAACTAAATCTCCTGCTTAAAGCCCTTAGCCAAAGGGAACGCCTACCCAACTTGGTGAATAGAATCCACGAAGGCAATTCACTAATTTCAGGTACCGAAGACGAGCTAAAGAGGTACTTCGGCAACAAATGGCGAGAAAAGGAGCCTTTCAACTGGGAGCAGAAGTTTGAGGATATCATGGCCAGAGACGGCTTCGACGCGGTGATAGGTAATCCACCGTATGTAAGCTTCGGATTGAGAGGCTCCGAAAAAATGGAGAAGGCTCTTGACCGGTATTTGAGAGACAAGTTCCCTAACTCAGCAGAATATAAGCTTAGCACATATGCCATTTTCATAGACCGAGGTTTGCAATTATTGAAGGAGGAGGGCTACTTAGGCTACATATTGCCAGACAGTTTTCTGTTAGGAAGATATTTCTCTAAACTCCGTAACTATATTTTAAACAACTGCTCGATCAAAGAAATAGTGATGTTTGAGAAAGATTTTTGGTCTAGCGGAACCGTTGGACGACCAGTCATAATCATCCTGCAAAAAACGGCAACAACTTCAGCAAGAAGAGACAATATCGTTACGGCAAGCCTTTGTAGTTCGCCAGAGGAGCTTAAATCAGGTAAATTCTCTAAGACTTTCTCCTATCCGCAAAGCTATTTCGCGGGGATTAAACATAATAGGTTTAGATTATTCTTTGATTCGACATCCAAGGAATTAGCTGAGAAAATCGAGAGTGTGGCTGTAACAGCCAACCAAATAGTAAGTATACATACTGGTGTCCGCTCTAAGATCGGGCAGAAGAATGTTATCGACAAAAAGCCAAGCGGCAAAACTTGGCGCAAAGGACTCATTTCCGGTGCGGAAATAGATAGATTTCTCGTAGAGTATAAAGGCAACTATTTAAATATTGACCCAGAAATACTATGTAGTGGTGGCTGGGATAAAGAAATTATTTCACAGCAAAAGCTGCTCATGCGGCAAACTGGAGACAGCTTAATTGCTGCTTTTGACGATAAAGGCTATTATCACCTAAACAATCTTCATTCCATAGTAATTGAAGATGCTAAATATAACCTTAAGTATATTCTTGCTATTTTGAATTCAACGTTAATGAATCACTACTATCATTTAATTAGCCTAGAACTTGGCAGGGCAATGGCGCAGACAGACATAGAAACTATAGAACAGCTCCCCATCCGCCGCATTGACTTTAGTAACCTCGCTGAGAAAAAGATGCATGATGCTTTAGTGGCTCTGGTAGACAAGATGCTTGAGCTAAATAAGCGCCTGGCTCCAATCCGTCATACGCCTTGCAACGAGAGTGATGAACTCATGCGTGAGATAGAGCGAACCGATAACGAGATAGACAACCTCGTCTACGAACTCTATGGGCTTACTGAAGATGAGAGGAAAGTAGTGGAAGGAGCAACAAATGGTTGATGAGACTGGTATTACTTGGCCTATCCCGCAACATACCAAAGCTAAGCACGAGATATTAAGATACTATCTCGGAGCTTGGTTTCCAATCTTGGCAACGACGCAGCGCAGATTACTCTATATTGATGGTTTTGCTGGACCAGGGGAGTATGAAGGTGAAGAGGACGGTTCGCCTATCATTGCGCTGAAAGTAGCCCAAGGCCATATACTTGGAAGCAAGCTTCAACGTCCAGGCGTGGAGCTAGTATTCTTCTTTATTGAACCAGACAAAGCCCGATTCCAAAATTTGGAGCAGAAACTTAATGAATTACAGTTGCCTAGCAATTTCAAGATAGGAACACAATGCGATACTTTTGAGCACGCTTTTGGTAGTAAACTAGCCGAAATTGAAGAACAGAACAAGCACCTGGCACCATCTTTCGTGTTCATAGACCCTTTCGGCCCTACCGGGTTCCCCATGTCTCTGATTAGACGTCTTGCCCAACAGCCCAGCTCAGAGGTTCTAATCAACTTCAACTATCAAGCTCTCAACGAATGGTTTCTATGGGACAAATCAAAGCACAAGCACCTAGATGAACTTTATGCAAGCAATATCTGGCGTCAAGCTTTAGGTGTTTCAGATTCACGCCAAAGAGAAGATTACCTGAGGGTAGCCTACCAGAATGTTCTAGAAAGTCTTGGCTGGAAAGTTCGCCCTTTCCGCATGATAAATAAACATAACCAAACGCAGTATTACCTTTTCTTTGCTACTAGCAACTGGCGGGGCATGCTAGCGATGAAACAGGCTATGTGGCGTGCAGCCCCCACAGGAGATTTTCAATACTCCGATTTGACTAACCCACAGCAAGCTTACCTATTTGAAAAGCTATATGATGAGCAATATTCACAGGATCTAGCAAATGAACTATATAAAAATCGCAAGGGGCAGACCGCCCTAAAGCATGCGCTTTTACATAATGAACTGGCTTGGCATCCCATATGCATTGAGCGGCATCTGACAAGAGCGCTAAACATTCTTGAATATGATTCTGCCCCTACGCGGGTTATTAAAGTAGAATTGCCAAATGGCCGCAGGCGGAGCAAGGGGAGATATCCCTCTGATTGCACCATTACGTTTGCACCATAAGCCATAATAGCAAAAATAGATTGAGCAGAAGAATAATGCTAGGAATCAAAGTTGCGGCAAAAGAATATCAGCTATTACATAACCTCAAAACATCGTTAGTTCAACGGGTCGGTGATGGCTCCATTATAAAGAGGTTTGATAAAACACCTTTGCCTATCAAACAGACAGATGTTATATGTCCCCACTTCCTAGAATTGAAGTGGGCCTATGGCTGTCCATTCGATTGCGCCTGGTGCTATCTGAAAGGTACATTCAGATTCCGCCCCGAGAAAACAAAACCAGTAATCAAAGATTTTGAGAAAATAAAGTTGCATACTAGGCGATTCCTCAGCGAAGTCACAACTCCTGAAATCCTCAATACGGGTGAGATAGCTGACTCCCTGATGTGGGAAGGTTCAAGTGAACCTTTCTCCAAGTTTATCATTCCTATGTTCGAGGAACAAAACAAGCATAAAGTGCTCTTCGTAACCAAGTCAGACAACATAAGAAATCTGCTGGAAATTGACTCTCATAATCAAGCCATTATGAGCTTTAGTCTTAACGCTGATGAAGTGGCGAAAAGGTGGGAAAAGCGGGCTCCATCGGTGGCAAGAAGAATCGAAGCTGCACATAAATTGAGCGAGGCTGGCTACGAAGTGCGAATAAGAATTGACCCTATGGTTCCCATTCCAGATTGGGAGAGACATTATACTGAGCTAGTAGAACAAATCTTTACCAGATTTACCCCTGCTCGCATTACTCTGGGTTCACTTCGTGGGCTGCAAAGCACCATTAACGGGGCTACAGACAAAAGCTGGCAAGAATATCTGACAGAGAGGTCTAACTGGGGTAAGAAGGTTGAATTCACTACTCGTTACAAGATGTATAGCACAGTCATCAGTCAGTTAAAGCAAGAGTTCCATTATGAGGAAGTTGCCCTTTGTAAAGAAACAATGGCAATGTGGGCAAAGTTGGGCATGGATTATAAAAAGATCAAATGTAACTGCGTATGGTAAGAATTTGGCGAATAAAAAAGCGGCCCCTGCGAGCGACTAGCTTACAGCTAGTTTATGCCACCGTCCGGTGACACGCTTAACGCAGGCCTTACCCGCTAAAAGTAAATATAGCACGGAAACATAGACTTTGCCAATTTATCAATTACACAAACTAATAAGGAGGCTTAATCATGCCTGAAGCTAAAGTTGGAGTTATCGGCGGCACCGGGTTATACCAGTTGGAAGGCATGACCCAGGTCAGAGAAGTAAAGGTGAAGACGCCTTTCGGCGACCCCAGCGACGCCATTATTCTGGGCGATCTAGACGGTGTGAAGCTCGCTTTTCTCCCCAGGCACGGGAGGGGACATCTCATCAGCCCCACCGAGCTGCCGTCAAAAGCCAACATCTACGCGTTGAAGTCCCTCGGTGTGGAATGGATACTCTCTGTAGCCACGGTGGGCAGCCTACAGGAGAAAATTAGGCCTCTGGACATAGTTATCCCCGACCAGATTATCGACCGCACCTTCCTCAGGCAGGATACCTTCTTCGGCAGAGGTATAGTGGGACATATCCCCTTTGCCGACCCTTTCTGCCCTGTCCTCGGCGATGTACTCTACGATTCAGCACGCAAACTCGAGATCCGCGCTCACGACGGCGGGGTCTGCATCGTCATGGAGGGACCTCAGTTCTCCACCAGAGCTGAGTCTGAGCTGTACCGCTCCTGGGGAGCTGACATCATCTTCATGACCGGTTTGCCGGAGGCCAAGTTAGCTCGGGAAGCGGAAATCTGCTATGCTACCATAGCCGTAGTCACCGACTACGACTGCTGGAAGGAGACCTACGAGGTCGTGTCTGCGGAGATGGTCATAGATAATCTGAAGCGAGGCACCGAAACCGTCAAGAGGTTATTGAGGCATGCCATAACCCGTATGCCTAAGGCGAGGAATTGTATTTGCGCCAGTGCACTCAAAAATGCCATAATCACCTCTCCGGAGCTTATCCCAGAGCAGGTGAAGAAAGACCTGGCACCAATCATCGGCAAGTATTTAAAGTAGGGAATCTGATGACATCGAAAATCGAATTCAATTGTTTGCCTACGGCTATAGGGACTATGCCTCAGACTGACTCGAAGGAGGCATGTTCTCTTGTGGCCAAATATCTGCCTAACCTGCCTGCCTGGCCACAACTGCCGAAACGCTCCAGGCTGGAGAATATGTATGTCCAGTTCAGCGAGGGCTTCCCCGGTCTGGTGCTCGAGGGAGATAAAATCCGCGTCGAATGCACAGCGGAATTCGATAGCCAGTTGGAGCAGCTTTACACTGCCTCCTCAGAAAATAGCCCTGATAACTATGGCATCAGTGCTGAATATGCTGCCGGACTACATGCTTTTCTGGCTCTAAAGGAACGGCACCCCAAGATGGTTAAGGGGCAGATAACCGGACCCGTCAGCTGGGGACTTTGTGTCACCGACAGGGAGCAACGAGGCATCCTCTACGACGACCTTCTGGCTGAAGCTCTAGCCAAATTCCTGCGGCTGAAAGCCATGTGGCAGGAAAGATTCCTGCGCCAGGTCTCACCTGACACCATCATCTTTGTTGACGAGCCTTATTTGACTTCTCTGGGCACCGCCTTCGTTGCCATTCCCAACGAACAGGTGACGACTTTGCTCGAAGAGGTCTTCAGCGGCATAAAGGGGCTTAAGGGAGTGCACTGCTGCGGCAGCACCGACTGGTCACTCCTTTTGAAAAGCTCCACTGACATCCTGAGCTTCGATGCCTATAACTATGCTGATTCGCTAAGCTGTTATCCGGCTGAGGTGAATGCCTTTTTGGAGCGGGGCGGCAGCATCGCCTGGGGTATCGTCCCCAACGAAGAGGAGGTTTTAGCCGGAGAATCTGTAGCCAGCCTGTATGACCGGCTCGGTGAAGCCATGGCGCCTTTCACCCGAGATAGCATACCTTTTAAGCAGCTCGTGGCTCAAGGTTTACTGACTCCGTCCTGTACGCTGGCATCCCTGTCTCCTGAAGCTGCCATCCGCGCCTTGGAATTGCTCGCTGAGCTTTCAGCTAAGGTGAGAGGAAAATATACAGTATAACCGATGAGCCGCGACCCTTCAGGTTCGCGCAGGCGGGGTTAAAACCCCGCCGCTACACAACTAGGAAAACGAGATTTAGATCAACTGGATGTCATTGCGAGCGAAGCGAAACAATCTCATACCCGCGCACTCCCCACCGAGATTGCTTCGGCACTCCGTGACTCGCATGACAAAGAGATAATCACCCTCTCCCTTGACGGGAGAGGAATAAGGTGAGGGTGAGGCAATTTGAAATCTAAGGCTAATTAAGCGATAATACAATGCGAATTTAAAAAACTCGTTTTATTAGGTGACAAACGATGAATAAAAGTAAAAGAATGGCTATTCTGAAGCATCGCAAACGCCGCAAGAAGCTGGAAGAGAGAAGAAAGATGATGGCGCTGGCCAGCATTGCTGGCGTGGCTGCTAAGCCGGCACCCGTGCCGACTGTAGCTGTCGCTGAGGCACCGCCAGCACCGAAGAAACCTGTCAGAAAGAAGAAGGTGGAAGCAGTCGCCGTGGCTAAAGCTGTAGCTGCCAAGCCAAAGGCAAAGGCGGTTAAAGTAAAAGCAGCAGAGGAAGCGCCGAAAAAGCCTAGCAGGAAAAAGGCAGAAGTCGCCGCGGCTAAAGCTGTAGCTGCCAAACCAAAGGCAAAGGCGGTTAAAGCAAAAGCAGTTGAGGAAGCGCCGAAAAAACGTGGCAGGAAAAAGGCAGAAGTCGCCGCGGCTAAAGCTGTGACCGCCAAACCAAAGGCAAAAGCGGTTAAAGCAAAAGCAGCAGAGGAAGCGCCGAAAAAGCCTAGCAGGAAAAAGGCAGAAGTCGCCGCGGCTAAAGCTGTGACCGCCAAACCAAAGGCAAAAGCGGCTAAGACGAAGGCAGAAGAACCGAAGGCAAAGGCGGCCAAGGCGAAGCCAGCAAAAGCAGAAAAGCCGAAAAAGCCCACCCGAAAGAAGACCGAAACCACAAAGACTTAATGGCGAATGTCCACCTCCTAACCGGTAGCCCAGGAACAGGAAAAACCACTGTCATCAGGCAGGCAATAGCCAGGTCTAAAGTTAAAGCTGGCGGCTTTTATACCGAGGAGATAAGAAGCGGTGGAACAAGACAGGGCTTCAGGATTGTTACCTTAGACGGTCAGGACGCCATACTGTCGCATGTTGATAGTCACAGCAGATATCGAGTGGGCAAATACGGCGTCGACATCCAGAATCTGGATAACGTCGGTGTCGCTGCCGTTAATCAGGCGATAGAAGAAAGCGATTTAATTGTCATTGACGAAATCGGCAAGATGGAGCTTTTCTCTCCCCGTTTTAGAGAAGCCGTACTGAAGGCGATAGACAGCGGCAAAAAAGTTCTGGGCACCATCATGCTCAGCCCCCATCCCTTCGCCGACGATATAAAACGCCACCCCAAGGTAAAGGTAGTCCAGCTCACCCGGGCTAATCACGAGGAAGTGCTGAGAGAAATACTAGACTGGCTGAAATAAACCGCAAGTGAAAATAACGCTCAAGCTGATAGGCAGTATTGATAGCAACACGCTGGAAGAGTTCAAGGAAAGGCTGAAACAAACCTTTGGCTGCCCTGTAGAGATAAACCTAGAAGCCGGTAGCCTTGAGCGGGCTTATGACCCGAAGCGGAGACAATACCTGGCTTCAGAGCTGCTCGCCAAGCTGAAGAAATCGGGCGTGGCCAAGGATGAAAAAACTCTGGGTATAGTTGATGTTGACCTCTACGCCCCGGGGCTAAACTTCGTCTTCGGTCAGGCGGACATAACCTCCGGCGTAGCTCTTATATCTCTATGCCGTCTGAGACAGGAATTTTACGGGTTGCCTTCGGATAATGCCTTGTTTCTAGACAGAGCCGCTAAAGAGGCAGTTCATGAACTGGGACATACCTTCGGTTTAGGACACTGCAAAAACGCCAAGTGCGTAATGCACTTTTCCAACAGTCTGGCTGATACTGACTGGAAACAAATAGCATTCTGTAGTCAATGTCGCCCAAAGCTGATAAAATAAAGGATTGTTTGAATCTCACCCCCTTGGTCCCCCTCTCCTTAAGAAGCAGAGGGGGAAGAGGAATAGGGTGTAGAGAGGGGCTTCGCCCCTCTCTAAATTGCACTCCCCTTTCTTTATTAAGGGAAGGAAATAAGGAGCTGAGAAAGTAATGAATGGAGGTATAGACGTATGAGAAAAGTAGCTGTAGTCGGTGTGGGGATGACGAAGTTCAGCGGCAAGCAAGACAAGACAACCATAGAGCTATTTGCTGAAGCCGCCATGGACGCCATAAATGAGTCTAATTTAAAACCGAACGATATGCAGGCTCTATTTATGGGCAATGCCTTGGGCGACTTCGCCGAAGGGCAGGCACAGCCCCAAGCTTTCGCCGCCGATTATATCGGTGCTTCTCATATCCCGGCCAACCGATATGAGAACGCCTGCGCCTCATCCAGCGCTGCCTTCCGAGATGCCTTTATGTGGGTGGCTTCAGGATTCTATGACATTGTCCTGGTCGGTGGCGCTGAAACCGCCGCCAAGATGGGGACGCCTCTCGCCACTCGAACCTTCGCTATGGCCAGCGACAGCCGCTATGAATACCCCTGCGGAATCACCTTCCCCGGCGTCTTTGCCCTGCTTTGCCACCTCTACGCCAAGCAATATGGTGTGCCTTTAGAAAGGCTTAAGCAGCAAATGGCTCACGTTACCATCAATTCCCACTATTACGGTGCCCGCAATCCAAAAGCCCACTTCCAGAAAGAGATAACTGTGGATGATGTGCTCAACAGCTTTATGGTCTGCCAACCTCTCCAGCTCTATGACTGCTGCCCGTTCTCCGACGGAGGTTCAGCCATTGTTCTAGCCTCACAAGAAAAGGCTAAAAAGCTGACAAATAAGCCGGTTTATGTCGTCGGCGTTGGTCAAGCTTCAGCCGGCAACCTGCTCAGCCAGAAAGAGTACCTGCCGCGGATTAGATCCCGGGAACTGGCGGCCAAGCAATCTTACGATATGGCCGGACTTAGTCCCAAGGATATAGATGTAGTTGAGCTTCACGATTGCTTCAGCATAGCTACAATTATTGCCCTGGAAAGCCTCGGCTTCTTCGAATTCGGCAAATCCGGCGAGGCTATAGAAAAAGGCGAAACCAAAATTGGGGGCAAAATGCCGGTAAATCCTTCCGGCGGACTGAAAGCCAAGGGGCATCCCATAGGCGCTACTGGAACCGCTCAAGTATACGAGATAGTTAAGCAGCTAAGAGGCGAATGCGGTGAGCGTCAGGTCGAAGGAGCCAAGATAGGCATGACCGATACACTCGGCGGAGATGGCGGTACACTTTGCAATGTGATTCTGAAGAGGGGCTGGTAATTTACCCCTGAAAAACTTCGTTTTTCAGGGGGCCCCAGATTTATTTTCTTGTCAGCAGAGGTTCTTAAAAAAATAAGTGATTTGGATTTTTTAGGAGAAAGTTTAAACTGCGGTCTAACTCTGAAGGAGGCTAAAAGTGGAACATAAGCTTAATTTTAAACAATATAATGAGGCGCTTAAGCAAAACAAACTACTCGGACTAAAATGCAAACAGTGTGGCACAATCACTGTGCCGCCGAAAATAGTCTGCGGAAATTGTGCCAGCACGGACCTGGATATTGTCGAATTGAGCGGCACGGGCAAAATCCAGACTTTCACCACCGTTTTCGTGCCTCCGGAAGGGCGTGAAGGTGAATGCCCGTATGTTATAGTTATGGTCGAACTCAACGAAGGGCCGTGGATAATGGGTAACCTTACCGGGGTTGACCCAAACAAGATAACCATGGAAGTAATGGGCAAAGGAGTGAAGATGGGACATGCCGTGTTCCCTGGGGATAAGTACTCCGCTGGAGATGAAGCCAGACCGCTCTTCAACCTAGAGTCTTGAGGCCGCTTATTTTGTCGCCCCGAACGAAGTGAAGGGTCTAGATTCTTCGCTTAAAATAACAATTGGCTTTTTTACTAAATGGTCTTAAAAGGCTTGAAGCTTGCCATCAAAAGTTTTACACTGAAACCGTGCCAGCAACACCATCTTTAGTCAAAGCACTACTCAAACCTGAAACCTACCCTCACAACCCCAAAAAGGTGGAGCTGGTGCAGACCCAGATGTCCTTCCTCTTTCTCACCGGCGACTACGTTTACAAGGTCAAGAAGCCTGTAGACTTAGGCTTCCTGGACTATATGACTCTGGAAAAGCGCCGCTTCTTCTGCCATCAGGAAATAGAACTGAATAGGCGCCTCTGTCCCGACATCTATTTGGAAGTCGTGCCCATAGTCAGCAGCCAAGGGCAAATTCGTCTTGGCAGCGAAGGGAAAGCAATCGAATATGCCGTGAAAATGAAGCAGCTCCCCAGAGAGCGGATGATGGACAGCCTTCTACGCTTGAATCTCCTAACTGAGGAAATGGTGGTAAGGGTAGCCGAAAAGCTGGCAGGATTCCACGATAAAGCCAGGATAAGCCCCGAAATCAGCATCTACGGGAAACTGGACGCTATCACGATAAACACCGAAGAGAATTTCAACCAGACCAAGAAGTATATAGATATCTCAATACCCTCCACGAAATATCACCGTATAAAGGCTTACACCGACAATTTCGTCACAACAAATAAACCCCTGTTCAGCAAGCGGGTAAAGGACGGCAGGATAAGAGATTGCCACGGTGACCTTCACGCTGCCCATGTCTGTCTCAGCAATGGAATCTATATCTACGACTGCATTGAGTTCAACGATAGGTTCAGATATGGTGATATCGCTTCCGAGGTCGCCTTCCTGGCTATGGACCTCGACCGTTTCCAACGAGCTGACCTCTCTCAGGCGTTCGTTAATGCCTATGTCCGCCTGAGCCAGGATAAAGAGCTGCTACAACTGTTAAACTTCTACAAGTGCTACCGAGCTTACGTTCGAGGCAAGGTGGAAAGCTTTAAACTGGACGACCCCTACATTTCAGAGAAAGAAGCCGCCTTAGCTGCGGCACAGGGCTACTTTGACTTAGCCTACCGCTACACCAAAGAGAAACCCCTGCTTCTCATCATGGCTGGTCTGGTGGGCACCGGCAAGACCACTGTGGCTGAAGCTCTGAGTCGGAGCCTCGGGCTTATCATCATCTCCTCAGATGTCACCAGAAAGAAGCTGGCTGGCATCTCACCGACCGAGCATCGCTTTGAACAGTTCCGAGGTGGTATATACTCCGGAGACTTCACCAGAAAAACCTACGATGAGATGTTGGCCCAAGCCAGAGAGCTTCTATCCCAGGGACAATCGGTGATATTAGACGCCTCCTTCAAGAAAAGACCGGACAGGTTGCAAGCCAAGAGCCTGACTGAAGAGACAAAAGCCGATTTCGCCGTCGTCGAGTGCCTTCTGGACGAAGAGACCGCCAAGAGCCGCCTAGAGCAAAGGCTTAAAGAAGGCTCTGTCTCCGACGGTCGCTGGGAAATCTTTGAGCAGCAGAAACAAGACTTCGATAAAATCACCGAATTCCCTTCTGAAAACCACATAATACTTGACACTTCCCAGCCAATGAGTAACATTATTAGAATAGTATCGGAGAGATTATTTAGTGTTTAGGGACTCTATCTATCATTCCATGTTCGTCACCTGTCATTCTGAGGGAGCGGAGCGACCGAAGAATCTTACTCAAGGTAAATTCCATAAAAAGAAGACTTTGAGATCCTTCGCTACGCTCAGGATGACAACTAAATCTCTGCTTAAGGAAGGATTTGGCAGTAATGGACTATCATATTAAAGACCTATCGCTAGCCGACCAAGGGAGGCTGCGCATCGAATGGGCCAGCCGGGAGATGCCGGTAATCAAGCTAATTAGACAAAGATTTGCCAGAGAAAAGCCTTTGAAAGGAGTACGCATCTCCGCCTGCCTTCATATCACCACGGAGACAGCCAATCTAGCTCTGGCCTTAAAGGATGGCGGCGCCGAGCTAGTCCTGTGCGCTTCAAACCCGCTAAGTACTCAAGATGATGCGGCAGCAGCACTTGTCGAATACGGCCTGCCTACCTTCGCCATCAAGGGCGAAGATAACCAGACCTATTATCAGCACATAAATTCTGCCTTAGAGCATAAACCGCAGCTCACCGCGGATGACGGCGCTGACCTGGTTAGCGCCGCCCACCGGGAAAAAACTCAGCTTCTGGCTAACATAATCGGTGGCACTGAGGAGACCACCACCGGCGTGATAAGGTTGAGAAATATGGCAGACGAGGGGAAGCTAAAGTATCCCATCATCGCTGTGAACGATGCCAAGACCAAGCACTTCTTCGATAACCGTTACGGTACCGGGCAGAGCACCATTGACGGCATCACTAGAGCCACCAACATCTTATGGGCCGGGAAAAAGGTTGTGGTCTGCGGCTACGGTTGGTGTGGCAGGGGTATAGCTCGGCGAGCTCAAGGGATGGGGGCTTTAGTGATTATAACCGAGGTCAACCCTATCCCGGCCCTCGAAGCAACTATGGACGGCTACCAAGTCATGCCCCTGAAGGAGGCAGCCAAGATAGGGGCTATCTTCATCACCGCCACCGGGGATGTTAACGTTATTGACAAATCACACTTCTCAGAGATGAAGGACGGGGCTATTCTAGCCAACAGCGGCCATTTCAATGTCGAGATAAACATCCCAGCCTTGGAAAAACTAGCCAAGGCAAAAAAGCAGATACGCCCCTTCGTTGATGAGTATACTCTGGCTGATGGGCGACGGCTTTATCTACTGAGTGAAGGCAGGTTAATAAATCTGACGGCGGCTGAAGGGCATCCCGCCAGCGTCATGGACATGAGCTTTGCCAACCAGGCGCTATGCCTTGAGTACCTGGTTAAGAACAAAGGGAAACTTCAGCCAAGAGTCTACCCCGTGCCTGAAGAAATCGATAACGAGGTGGGGCGGCTGAAACTTAGAGCCACGAACATAGCCATCGATTCTCTAACTGAAGAACAAAAGAAATACCTGGAAAGCTGGGAGGAAGGGACATAGCCGAAGGAGAAAAAGATGTCAAATAGCTTTAATGAGACAGCCTCCTATTTTTTTGCCTCGGAGTCGGTCACTGAGGGGCATCCTGACAAGCTCTGTGACCAGGTCTCCGATACAGTCCTTGATGCCATATTAGAACAAGACCCTTTTGCCAGGGTTGCCTGCGAGGTTGCCGTGACCGTGGGACTGGTAATAGTTTTAGGTGAGGTTACCACCAAGTGCTACGTAGAAGTACCCGAAATTGTACGCCAAGTGGTCAAAGATGCTGGCTACATCAAGCCAGAGTACAGTTTTGACTACCAGAGCTTGGGCACCCTGGTATCGATAAAGCAGCAGTCAGCCGATATCAATGCAGGTGTTAGCCAGGCAATAGAAGTGAGAGAGAAGGCCAAAGGCACTGACGACCTGGATAAAACCGGCGCCGGTGACCAGGGAATGATGTTCGGCTTTGCCTGCACCGAGACACCTGAACTTATGCCGCTGCCCATCTCGCTGGCCAATAAGCTGTGCCGATGTCTGGCACAAGTAAGGAAGGAGGAAATTCTGCCTTATCTTCGGCCTGATGGCAAATCTCAGGTAACCGTGGAATATGACCACGGTCTGCCTAAGAGGATAGACTCAGTGGTCATTGGCGCTCAACACAACCCGGACGTAGATAACGATACTATCAGGCAAGGCATAATAGAAAAAGTAATAAAAGCTGTTATTCCAGCTAAGCTGCTGGATGATAAAACTAAATATTACGTTAACAGTGCCGGGCGCTTTGTTATCGGTGGGCCGGTATCCGACACTGGTTTCACCGGCCGTAAGATTTTGGTTGACACTTATGGTGGTGCCTGCCGCCATGGAGGTGGCTGTTTTTCTGGCAAAGACCCAACCAAGGTTGACCGTTCCGCCAGCTACATGGCGCGATATGCTGCCAAAAATCTGGTAGCTGCCGGCCTTGCCGACCGTCTTGAGGTTCAGGTCGCCTATGCCATCGGCGTTGCCCATCCTCTGTCGCTATCGGTCGAGACCTTCGGCACAGGCAAGGTGCCTGACAAGGTTATCCTCGAACTAATTAAAAAGCACTTTGATTTCCGACCTGAAGCCATCATTAGATATCTCGACCTGCGCCGTCCCATTTACAGGCAGACGGCTACCTACGGGCACTTCGGCAGAGATGACCTCGACCTGCCCTGGGAGAAGACGGACAAGGCCGATATCATAAGGGCCGAGGCGGGAATATAAGTTAGAAAGCGACCACATGGATAAAACTATCAAATTTGGCACTGATGGCTGGCGAGCCATTATCGCCGAGGATTTTACTTTCGACAATGTCCGGGCTTGTACCCAAGGTGTAGCCAACTATCTGAACCAGGCCAGGCTAGCTAAAGGGCTTGTTATCGGCTATGACACCCGTTTTGCTTCCGAAGATTTTGCCGCTGCTGCTGCCGAGGTAATTGCCGGCAATAAGATTAAGGTAAACCTCTGCTCCAAGGCCGCGCCGACACCGGTAATAAGCTACGCCGTCACCACCACTAAGTCAGCCGGGGCCATAATCATCACCGCCAGCCACAACCCCGGACGCTGGAACGGCTTCAAATTCAAGGATAGCACCGGCGCCAGCTCCTCCACAGAGCTAGCCGCAGAAATAGAAAAAAATGCCAATGAGGTGCTATCCACAGGCGGTGTGAAGCGACTCCCCCTGGCTGATGGCCTGAACAGCGGACTCATAGCCTACTTCGACCCGGACCCGGTTTACTTCAAGCAGCTAGGCCGACTTGTTGACCTGGGAGTAATTCGCCAAAGTCACTTGAAAGTTCTCGTAGATTCCATGTATGGAGCCGGCATCGGCTATTTCAAGGCACTGCTTCAGGGCGGGAAAATGGAAATCACCGAGATTAACGGTGAGCGCAACCCATCATTCCCGGGAATTCAACCTGAGCCCATCGCCAAGAACCTGACCGAACTTTCCAACTCGGTCAAAGAACAGAAGGCAGATGTAGGCCTGGCAAACGATGGCGATGCCGACCGGATTGGCATCGTTGATGAGAAAGGTAACTTCCTCAACCAGCTTCAGGTCTTCGCCTTGCTCGTCCTCTACTTTCTGGAGGTCCGTGGTGAGCGAGGTGCCATAATCAAGACCTTGAGCGACACCGTGATGATTGACCGGCTGGGGAAGCTTTTCAATGTACCCATCTACGAGACACCGGTAGGCTTCAAATATGTAGCCCCGCTGATGATAGAGAAGAATGCCCTCATCGGCGGTGAGGAGAGCGGCGGCTACGGCTTCCGCGGTCATGTCCCCGAGCGCGATGGCATACTCGCCGGCCTGTATTTCCTCGACTTTATGATAAAGACGGGTAAGACGCCATCACAGCTATTAGACTATTTATTCAGCAAGGTGGGGACGCACTATTATGACCGCCTGGATTTTCACATTTCCCCGGGCGACCGCCAGAAGCTCACCAAGAAGCTTACTCAGCGTCCCATCGACTCCATCGCCGGCACAAAGGTAGAAAAGCTGGATACTACCGACGGCTACCGCTACCTCCTGGCTGATGATTCCTGGCTGCTAATCCGTTTCTCCGGCACCGAGCCGCTCGTCCGCATCTATGCCGAGGGTCACAGCCCGGAGCAAGTTCAAAAACTGCTGGGCAGCGGCAGTAAATTCTTAGGTCCTTGAGATATGGCCAATTTAGATGACATTCAAGTATATAAGCGGCTCGACCCGGCAAACATGCTGGAGCATCTTCACGGCTTGCCCCAACAATGCCACACTGCCTGGCACAAGGCGACAGACTTTGAGCTACCCAGAGATTACGCCAGCATTGACAAGGTGGTTATTCTGGGCATGGGCGGCTCAGCCATAGGCGGCGATTTGCTCCGCAATTTTGTTTCACGGCTAACCAAGCCCACCGTCTTCGTCACTCGGGACTATGACCTGCCAGCCCTCGTTGACGATAGGACACTGGTTGTTGCTTCAAGCTACTCAGGAAATACCGAAGAGACGCTCTCTGCCTTCTCTCAAGCTCTGGAAGGGAAGTGCAAAAAGCTGGCCATGACCACCGGCGGCAAGCTGAAGACCCTGGCTCAAAATGCCAAAGTGCCAGTGTTCGTTATAGACCACACTTACCAGCCGCGAGCTGCCATAGGATACAGTTTCATACCTCTGATAGCCTTCCTTCAAAAACTGGGTTTTCTCAAAGACAAAATGGCTGAGGTCGAGGCGATGACTAGAGACCTTGAGAAGCTGCTGGGAGAGCTGAAGGAGACCGTGCCCACAAGCTCAAATCCAGCCAAGCAACTGGCAACCAAGCTGCAGGGCAAAATAGCCGTGATTTACGGTGCTGGCGTTCTCTCTGCGGTCGCCCGCCGCTGGAAGACGCAGATTAACGAGAACAGCAAGGCCTGGGCTTTCCACGAGACCTTCCCCGAGCTCAATCACAACGCCGTCGTCGGCTACCGGTTCCCCTCGGAACTAGCCTCCAAGATGTATGTAGTCTTGCTCCGCTGCCCTTCCCTCCACCCCCGAACTCTGATTCGCTACCAGGTAACCTGTGAGCTTCTGGAACAGAACAGCATCAGCCACCAGCTCATAGACAGCCAGGGCGAAAGCCAACTCAGCCAGATGATGAGCCTGATTTACCTCGGCGATTGGGTCAGCTACTACCTAGCAGTCCTATACGAGACAGACCCGACGCCGGTGAAAGCCATTGACTATCTAAAGAAACGGCTGAGTGAAGCGAAGTAGGGTTCGAACGGCACGTGGGGCAAGATTACACAAATACCCAATCGCTATTATTGATGACAACCGATAAAAGGAGGCCTGTATGAGACCGAAGATATTTCTTGTCCAAGCCGAAGGGCTGGGTAGAGGTGATGAGCAACTGGGCTCGATGCTCATGGCTAATTTTCTTCGATTGCTCGGTGAAAGCCAAGACAAGCCAAGCGGTCTGATATTCTGGAATGCCGGAGTACGCCTTCTGTGTCAAGGCTCCCCAGTTTTGAACCGTTTGAAACAGCTTGAAGAACAGGGCATGGAGCTTCTGGCCTGTACCACCTGCCTTGAACACTTCGGTTTGATGGACAAGTTGGCAGTTGGCAAACCAACAACCATGGCGAAATCCATTCAGACCATGCTCAGCTGCGATGTAGTCAGCCTGTAATTTGAATGCCAACCAGCATCATTAAGGAGGTACTACATGAGCGATTGGGCAGTTGGTTTTACAATCGGAAGCTTTACCGCTTGGTGTATTGAGGGGCTTTGCGGGCGCGCTTGAGTCCGTATTTCTTGCGCTCTTTGATACGGGCATCACGGGTTAGCAGCCCTTCCTGACGCAGGAGAGGTCTGAACTGCTCATTAGCTTTAACCAGGGCTCGAGCAATGCCATGTCGAATAGCCCCGGCCTGCCCAGTGATACCACCACCGGTCACCTTGACCTCAACATTGAACTTCTCCACGGTATCAGTAGCTACAAATGGGTGTTCAATAAGGCGGCGATGCTCGAGGCGAGTGAAAACCTCCTGGTAGGGCTTACCATTGACAGTAATCTCCCCCCTGCCTCCTGAGAACAACTTCACTTGCGCTATGGCACATTTGCGCTTGCCTGTGCCGCGGTCATAAGTCTGAGTAGTCACGAGATTTCACTCCCTTTTGCAGTTGCTTTTGTACCAGCGACCTGTGCCTGGTGGGGATGGCTGTCGCCAGCATAAACCTTTAGCTTTTTAAACATAGCTCTACCCAACCGGTTATGCGGCAACATACCTTTAACCGCATGCTCAATCACTCTGGTAGGGTGAGCAGCCAGCATCTTTTCAAAAGTCTCAGCTTTCATGCCGCCAGGGTAGCCTGAATGATGATAGTAGGTTTTCTGCTTGGCTTTCTTCCCGGTAACTCTAACCTTGGCGGCGTTAAGCATAATGACATAGTCGCCGGTATCTAGATACGGAACGTATATCGGCTTATGCTTACCCATGAGCAAGCTTGCTACCTGGGTGGCGAGCCTGCCTAAGGTCTTCCCAGAAGCATCAATAACATGCCACTGGCGTTGGACATCTTTAGCCTTAGTTGAATAGGTCTTCATGTTGCCAGCTCCAGATTGCCGGGATAATTAACTTTAGTAAGACAAAGACCACAAGCCGGAGCAGTTGGCCCGGCCAGGCCCAGCCTCTTTGCCTCCATAATCTGCTGAAATTCCTCAAGCCCTACTTTACCCAGTCCTACCCTTAATAGCAAGCCTACAGTATTGCGAACCTGATGAGTCAGAAAAGAATTGGCAGTCATGCGGAAAGTGGCCAGGTCATCCTTCTTTGCCACCCTGGCTTCATAGACAGTACGCACCGTGCTTCTTAGCTTGCCTAAAGCGGTGTCAAAGGAGGCGAAGTCGTGTTCACCTTCAAGAAATTTACATGCCTTATTCATAGCTTTAATATTCAACTTCTTGGGCACAAAATAAGCAAAACCCTCGAACAGAGGCGACCGAGTTGAACTATTCAAAATGTAATAATCATATTCTCGACTCACAGCATCACGCCTAACATTAAAATCCATATTCACTTTGCACGCGCCCTTAACCGCAATGTCCCTCGGCAGATAGTAATTTAAACCTCTAACAAACTTCTGTGGAGGCAAGGCAGATTTAGTCCGGAAGCTAACTACCTGGCCTCTGGCATGTACGCCAGTGTCAGTCCGGCTGGCAGCAATTACACGGCTGCTTTCTCCGGTAAGCCTCCGTATGGCCCCTTCCAGTTCAGCCTGAATTGTAGGCAGGTTAGCCTGCCACTGGAAGCCATAATAATTTCTGCCGTCATACTCCACAACCATAACGATCTTGTTAAAACTGTTAAAGAGCTTCACCAATACAGCGTCTTGTTATTCTACCATCTCAACCTGGGCTAGCCGCGCTCCATCACCGACCCGCCGTCCCAATTTGACTAGTCGCGTATAACCCCCGGGACGTTCCGCATACCTGGGCGCGAGCTCAGTAAATATCTTATCAACGAGCTTCTTATCAGTAACAAAAGCCAAAGCCCGACGCCGGGAGGCCAAGCTGCCTTCCTTCCCCAGAGTAATCATCTTATCGGCTAGGCCCCGAATCTCCTTTGCCTTAGCCTCGGTGGTGACAATTTTCCCATACTTAACCAAATCAGACACCAAGTTGCGGTACAAAGCCCAACGGTGCGCTGTAGGCCTGCTCAGTTTTCGTCCGGCTATACGATGTCTCAATCCGTAATCTTCCCTTCAATGTCTCCAGCGCTTTCGTCTTTTTCAGAAGCCAAAGCTCCTGATACCCTCTTCTTTTCCTTTTTCTCCTTAGCCTCGGGAATGAAAGGCAGGTCAAGCCGTTTAAGAGCTGCCTCGACTTCTTCCCTAGATTTGGCTCCGAAGCCGGCTAAGCCACATAGACCGTCTAGACCTCTTTCCAGAATCTGACCCAAAGTGGTAACACCACCTCTTCTTAAGCTGTTATAGGTATGTGTGGATAAATTCAACTGGTCTAGAGGCATCAGGTATTGCTCTGGTGGAATCAGCCGCTGCCATGCCACTTCGGCTCCCTCCGGTGTAATGGCTCTGGCCAGTTCACGGAAGCAACCAAACTGCTCTATCAGGATAGCTGCGCTCTGACTAACTGCCTCTATTGGAGATACGGAGCCATCAGTCCAAACTTCCAGGATAAGTTTCTCCTGGTTACTCCCCTCTCTAAGGCTGCTAGGCTCAACCAAGAAATTGACCTTACGAACCGGGGTGAAAATAGCATCTATGGGAATCGTCCCAATGGGCAGGCTATCGCTGGAACTGGCTGGCACATAGCCTCTACCTATCTCGACGTTAAGCTCGACACTGAGTTTAGCCTTTGGAGAGTCCAGAGTAGCCAGATAAAGCTCGGGGTTAACAATTTCGAAATCTGCCGATGGCTTAATGTCACCAGCACGGGCTTGCACTTCTCCCTCGACCTCCAGTCTCATCTTCCCAGAACGCTGGGCAAGATGACGAAGGCGTATTCCCTTGACGTTAAGCAGGAAATCTATTGTATCCTCCTTAACGTGAGGGATTGTTGAGAATTCATGCTGGACACCCTCAATCATGACCCAGGTTATTGCAGCACCGGGTAAAGAGCTGAGAAGCACCCGGCGCAGGCTGTTACCTAATGTAACTCCAAAGCCTTTCTCTACAGGTTCAGCACTAAAACGACCATAGATTTCAGTGCCTTTGACACATTCTACCTTTGGTAGTACTAAGCCAGCCAAGAAGCCTCCTTAACGGGAATAGTATTCAACGATAGCTTTTTCATCAAACTTAACTTCAATATCCTCACCAGTTGGCAGGTTAACGATTCGACCGGCCAGTTTTTCTTTATCCAGAGCCAGCCAGCCAGGAACGGTCCTGCCCTCAATTTCTTGAACGAGCGCTTTGTAATATTCAGTTTTGGTACTACTTTCTCGCCAGGCAATAGCATCACCGGGCTTCACCAGACAGGAGGGGATATCCGTCTTGCGGCCGTTTAAGAGAAAGTGACCATGGCGTACCAGTTGTCTGGCTTGAGAGCGGGAGCTGGCAAAGCCTAAACGGTAAACCACATTGTCTAACCGTCTCTCTAGCAAAATTAAGAGGTTCTCGCCAGTTATGCCGGGAAGCCTTTTCGCCTCAGCAAAGAATTTGCGGAATTGTCGTTCCAAAAGTCCGTAACTGTAGCGAGCCTTCTGCTTCTCCTGCAACTGAAGCCCACGGTCAGACTTCTTTGCGCGCCGCTTTCTGATACCAGTATACCCAGGGGGAACATCCCTGCGCTCCACAGCGCACTTGGAGGTAAAGCACCTATCCCCCTTAAGCATTAATTTGTCGCCAACACGACGACATAAACGACAAGTAGCCTGTGTGTACCGTCCCATTTCTACACTCGCCTTCTCTTACGAGGCCGGCAACCATTGTGCGGAACAGGAGTCACGTCCTTAATCCCGGTAACCAAAATCCCTGAAGCCTGGATGGCTCGAATCGCTGCCTCGCGACCGCTGCCGGGGCCTCGGATATATACCTCGACCTGACGCAAACCATGTTCCTTAGCTTTTTGAGCTGCGCCCTGCGCCGCCAATTGAGCTGCATAGGGCGTACCTTTTCGAGACCCTTTGAACCCAGCTGTGCCGGGACTTCCCCAGGCGATAACATTGCCTTTCTGGTCAGTAAGAGTAATAATTGTATTATTAAAGGTAGATTGGATGTAAGCTTTACCTTCAGCAATATGCTTGCGCTCTCGCCTTCTTACCCCGGTTTTCTTTTTCTTAGGCATATCCTTCCATCACTCCTTTACTTCTTAGTCGTTCCACGCCTCTGTCCGCGGCCAGCCACTGTCTTGCGAAGACCACGCTTGGTCCGAGCATTAGTTCGTGTCCGCTGCCCTCGAACCGGCAATCCGCGACGATGCCTTAGACCTCGATAACTGCCGATTTCAATAAGCCGCTTAATATTAAGATTAACTTCCTTCCGAAGTCCGCCTTCTACTTTATATTCTTTATCGATAACCTCGCGAATACGGCTAACCTCCTGCTCGCTAAGGTCCTTTACCTTAGTATCAGGGTTTACACCACTGGAAGACAAAATCCGACGGCTTGAAGCAGAGCCGATGCCATAGATATACTGTAAAGAAATCTCAACCCTTTTATCTTTTGGAATGTCCACACCAGCGATACGTGCCATATCTCATCACTCCTACGCTATCCTTGACGCTGCTTATGCTTGGGGTTCTGACAAATAACCCGAACCACTCCACGGCGCCTGATAATCTTGCATTTATCGCACCGACGCTTAACAGAAGACCGCACTTTCATAATTAACTACCTCAAATCGCAAAAAACCTTATAATAATAAACCTTGTCGGCATTTATGTCAAAATGTAAATTGCCCATGACTACTTAAACCGATAAGTGATTCTCCCCCGCTTCAAATCGTAAGGCGAAAGCTCCACTAGCACTTTGTCTGCTTGCAAAATCCTAATATAATGCTTCCTCATTTTACCCGAAATATGAGCTAAAACCTCATGCCCGTTAGCCAATTCCACGCGAAATGTAGCATTAGGTAAAGATTCAATCACTGTGCCTTCAACCTCTATTGCTTCTTTCTTAGGCATACTGCACTTCTATTATAGTAGAGTCAGTACCTCCGCTTCACCCTGGCTAATAGCGATAGTGTGCTCAAAATGAGCTGAAAGGCTGCCATCTGCAGTGAGCACTGTCCATCTGTTCTCAGCAACCCGTGTCCGCCAGTCTCCAGCAGTCACCATCGGCTCCACCGCCAAAGTCATGCCTTTTCGCAAAAGAGGGCCTTCGCCAGGCGAGCCAAAGTTTGGCACTGAAGGGTCTTCATGCAAGTCTCTACCTACTCCATGCCCGGAATACTCCCGAACCACAGAAAATCCCCTTGTCTCAACGTAGTTCTGAATAGCTGATGAAACATCTCCTAGGTGGGCACCATTACGTGCTGCCCTTATTCCAACCATCAACGCGGCTTCGGTAACCGCTAAGAGTTCCTGAGCTTTAGGGCTAATTCCACCTACCCCAACTGTTATGGCCCCATCACCATGGAAACCATCAACGATCGCCCCAAAGTCCAAAGAGACTACATCACCTTCATTCAATCGCCGCTCTCCGGGAATACCATGGACAATCTCATCATTCACCGAAACGCATAGATGTGCCGGGAAGCCTCGATAACCTTTGAACGAAGCCTTAGCTCCATATTTCTTCAGTTCACTTGCAGCCACCGAGTCCAGCTGACTGGTCTTAATCCCTGGCTTTATTTCTTCCCTCAATCTTTGTAAAACAGCCGCTACGATTTTTCCAGCTTGTCGCATAATAGCCACTTCCTGTGATGACTTTATCACAGTCATCCGGTTTTCACCAACTTGGGCCCGAGAGCATTAATTATCTTCTCAGATACCTCCTCTATGCCGAGCTTACCATCCACTGCAAAGAGTTTCCCCTCTGCCTTATAGTAATCCAAGACAGGCGTAGTCTGAGCAAAATAGACTTTCAATCGTTCTTTTACCGTCTCCTCAGTATCGTCAGAGCGCTGATATAACTCACCATCACATTTATCACATACGTTGCGAACTTTTGGTGGTGAAGTCACCTCATGGTAAGGTGCCTGGCACTTGCGGCATATCCAACGCCCACTAAGACGTTTTAATAGCTCCTTCTCAGGCACCTCGATGTATATTGCTTTATCTATAGCCTCCCCACGACTGGTCAACATTCTGTCAAGCGCCCTAGCTTGCTCAATAGTCCGAGGAAAGCCATCGAAAACACACCCTGATTTACAATCAGGCTCATTGAGCCGCTCCGAGATTAGCTGAATTGTTACTTCACCAGGAACCAGAGCACCTTTATCCATATAAGCCTTTACCGATTTCCCCAGCTTGGTTCCTTTATCCACCGCCTGTCTAAAAAGGTCGCCCGAAGCTATATGAGTTAATCCCAATTCTCGTGAAATTATAGCTGCCTGAGTCCCTTTACCTGCCCCTGGAGCACCGAGAAAAACCAAAAACATTCGTGTATCTCCCTACCTCAGGAAACCTTCATAGCGACGCATTGTCAACTGTGCCTCTATTTGTTTCATGGTATCTAAAGCCACACCCACAACGATAAGTATGCCGGTGCTGGATAAGGTCAGCACAGCAACATCTGTCATTTCTCGAACCAGGAACGGCATCACCGCCACTAAAGCCAAAAAGAGAGCCCCACCCCAAGTTATACGGTTAATGACCTTGTTGAGGTAATCGGTGGTGGGTTTCCCAGGGCGGACACCAGGGACAAAGCCCCCCTGGCGCTGTAAAGTCCGCGCCAAGTCCATCTGCTCGAATATCACCATAGTATAGAAAAAGGCAAAAGCTACTACCATCAAGAAATAAAGCCCCCAGTAAAACAAACCCACAGGCAGAGGCGTACTAGGGCTGAACCACTCCATAATTTTACTGGCAAAGTTCGGGTCCTGCCCCTGGGGGCTGGCAAAATAACTGGCTATCGTTCCCGGAAAAATCATCAGCGACATAGCAAAGATGAGAGGTATCATCCCGGCAGTATTCACCCGAAGCGGAACATGCGTTGAGCCTGTTTGGCGATACATGCGAGCGCCGCGGAAGGCAGTTCGTGCATACTGCACCGGAATGCGGCGATGTCCCTCAGTGAAGACGACTATAAATGCCACCGTGGCCAGACCCACAATAAGAAAGGCAATCAGACCTATCATATTCTCTTTGGCTATAAAGCCTCGACCCATCATCTCCGGCAAACCGGCCACAATGCCACCGAAGATTATTATTGATACACCATTCCCAATGCCTCGCTCAGTGATCAGCTCACCAAGCCAGACAAGAAATACAGTCCCTGCTGTCAGCGACAGTATAATTCCTATGGTAGGCAATGCTGCCGCTTGACCAACCACGCCCTGGCTACGCAGCAGTGCCAGCTGAGCATAACCCTGAAGAGCAGCTAGAGGTACAGTTAGCCAGTGGGTAAACTGATTAATCCTACTCCTGCCAGCTTCCCCCTCTTGAGATAAAGCCCGAAGGCGTGGAATAACTGGAACCAGCAATTGCATAACGATGGAAGCGGTTATGTAGGGATAAACTCCCATAGCCGCTACGCTGAAGTTCCTCATAGCCCCACCACTGAACAGGTCAAGCATGCCCAGAAGTTGGTTCCGCTCAAAAAGTTGCTGCAACGCAGCTAGATCCACACCGGGCATGGGAACATGAGCTATAAAGCGAAAAACTACCAGCATACCTACAGTGAAAAGAAGACGCCGTCTCAGGTCTGGAAGAGAAAAGGCATCAAGCAATGCTTGAATAAGACGTGGTCTTCCGCTCACCTGCTGCATTTTTAAATTCCCTCCACTTTCCCACCAGCGGCAACGATCTTATTTTCAGCAGCGGCAGAGAATTTGTTAGCCTTTACCACAAGCGGACGATCGATGTCACCGTCACCGAGAATCTTAACTGGATGCTTAAAAGACTTAATCAGTCCAACTTCAAGTAACTCTTTTGGAGTAATCTCAGCATTAGGAGAAAACACTTTCAGATCGCCCACATTAACGATGCTGTATTCGGTCTTAAAAATATTAACGAAGCCGCGTTTCCGGGGCAAACGCTTAATAAGAGGCAGTTGCCCGCCCTCAAAACCAAGGCGAACTCCACCTCCGGAACGAGATTTCTGCCCCTTACAGCCTCGTCCTGAATAACTGCCATGCCCGCTGCCATCGCCACGCCCCACGCGTTTTCTCTTGTGCTTGGCATCTGCCGGAGGTTTTAAATCATGCTGCTGCATCGGTGATCACTTCCACTTTAACTAAATGATTGACTTTAGCTATCATACCTCTAACCGGAGGAGAATCTTCATGCTCCACCGTTTCATGAAGGCGATGAAAGCCTAAAGCTTTCAAGGTTCGTCTTTGCTCCCTGGCATAGCCAATATCGCTCTTTATCCATTTGATACGCAGCTTAGCCACTCGACTCGGCCTCCTTAATCTCAAACTCGGCTTTGCGCCATGCTACAGCCTCCTCAGGCTTCCTAAGGCTAGCTAAAGCCAACACAGTCGCTCTGACTACATTAACAGGATTAGAGCTACCTATAGACTTGCTAAGGACATCCTTTACACCTGCAGCTTCAAGCACTGAGCGAACACTGCCACCAGCGATGACTCCAGTTCCAGGCGACGCCGGTTTAAGCAAGACCTTCGCCGCTCCTGACTTAGCCAGAACCTCGTGTGGTATAGTAGTCCCTGACATAGTTACCTTGTAAAGCCCCTTCCGTGCAATGACACCAGCCTTACGAATTGCTTCCGGTACCTCCTTGGCCTTACCTAAGCCAATCCCCACGTGTCCGTTGCCATCACCAACAACTACTAGAGCCCTAAAACGAAGACGCTTACCACCTTTGACAACCTTAGTTACCCGGTTAAGTGACACTAGCTTCTCGCTAAGGTCAAGCTCGCTAGCGTCAATTTTGGTTCTCTCTTCAATTAGCTTCTTAATCGCTTTCATCTATAAACCTCAAAAGTCTAGGCCAGCTTTCCTGGCAGCTTCCGCCAAAGCTTTAACTCGTCCATGATACTTATAGCCGCCCCTGTCAAAAGCTATCTGTTTAATCCCCTTATTCAAGGTACGCTGAGCCACAAGGGAGCCAACCAGCTCAGCGCTTTCCGTTTTTCTCTTTCCTGTGATTTTGTCCCTTATCTCTGTGTCCAAACTGCTCGCCGAAACCAGAGTATGCCCCGCAGAATCATCTACAACCTGAGCATAAATATGGTTCAAGCTGCGAAAAACGCAAAGCCTCGGCCTCGTCGCTGTACCGCTTAACTTGGCTCTAACCCGAACGTGACGTCGCTTTCGCGCTAACCTTGTATCTGTTCTAACCGCCAATTTTTATCCTTTCAGTGTTGCCTTGCCCGCTTTGCCAGGTTTGAGACGGAGCCTCTCACCGGCATACTTGACACCCTTGCCTTTATAAGAGTCTGTAGGCCGTATAGCTCTAATTTGAGCCGCTGTCTCACCCACAAGCTCCTTATCAATACCAGTAATCCGGATGCGGTTTGTCCCTTCCACCACAATTTCTATGCCAGCTGGTGGGGAAAAATCTACCGGATGGCTGAACCCAATTTGCAGCGATAGTTTATTGCCGGCTTTCTGCGCCCGGTAACCAACACCACTCAGCTCTAGAACCTTTTCAAAACCTTTAGTAACGCCCTCAACCATGTTAGCCAAAAGGCTACGAGTCAATCCGTGTAAAGCACGATGATTTCTATTATCAGTAGGTCGCGCCACTATCAGATTTCCATCCTTCAACGTAATTGAGATATCAGGGTGAAATGAGCGCGATAATTTACCCTTACCCCCCTCCACAGTCACTTCATTGCCCTTAATATTAACTTTGACATCTTGAGGCACAGGTATAGGCAACAATCCTATTCGAGACATAGACTCGCCTCCGAAAGTCTACTTACCAAACATAACATAACATTTCACCACCGAAATTTCGGCGCCATGCCTCTTGCCCGGTCATGAGCCCTTTGGATGTGGACAAAATAGCAACACCAAGCCCACCGTAGACACGAGGAATTTCCTTACGGCCAGCATATAGTCTAAGACCTGGCTTGCTAACTCTCTCCAAACCGGCAATGGCAGGACGTCCGTTTATATACTTTAAGGATATCTTAATCATTCGTTGTGGCTTACCCCTGAGAACAGTATAATCAGTTATAAAGCCCTCATCTTTGAGTATCTTGGCGATAGAGAGCTTAATCCTGGACGCTGGCATGAGCACACTATCATGGTGCACCATGATTGCGTTGCGAATTCGAGTTAACATATCAGCGATGGGGTCAGTTACCATGGACTTATGCCTCCAGCACTTTCAATCACCAGCTCGATTTTCTCACTCCAGGAATTTCACCTTTTAAAGCCAGCTGTCGAAAGCAAATACGACACAGACCAAATTTGCGTATATAGGCACGGGGCCTACCACACAACCTGCATCGATTCCGATGCTGCACCCTATACTTTGGAGGGCGCTTCGATTTCAGAACTTTAGATAACTTTGCCATTTTATCGAGAACTTAACTCCTTCTAAAAGGCATACCTAGAGACTCGAGTAAACTCCTGCCTTCTTCATTGCTAGTTGCAGTAGTAACGATGATTATTTCAAATCCCCGCAGCTTATCCACCTTATCATAATCAATCTCAGGGAAAACTACCTGCTCCTTAATTCCTAAGGTATAGTTGCCTTCACCATCAAATGAATCGCGGGATATTCCTTGAAAATCCCTGGTCCGTGCCAGAACAACACTGACGAGCTTATCAAAGAAGTCGTACATTCGCCTGCCCCGCAACGTCACCATCATACCGATAGGCATGCCGGCTCTGAGTTTAAAAGCGGCGATAGACTTTTTAGCTCGTGTCATTACTGGATGCTGCCCCGAAATAGCCACCAAATCCTTCTCAGCTCCTTCTAAAGCCTTAGGGTTTTGTATCGCTTCGCCCAAACCGATATTTAGCACGACTTTATTAAGCCTCGGCACTTGCATCACATTCTTATACCCGAACTTACGCATTAGTTCAGGCACTACTTCTTTCTCATACTTTTCCTTCAACCGTGACATCCTTAAAATGCACCTTTCAATTAATCGATCACTTCATGACAGGAGCGACAAATTCGCGCTTTTCTACCATCACCAAGAAAATGGGAGCCAACCCGAGCTGGCTTGCTACATTTATTGCAAATTAACATGACGTTTGATATATCGAGCGGCGCTTCTAGCTCAATTATGCCTGCCTGCCTAGCTGCGCCACGAGCTCGGGAATGGCGCTTAATCATATTAACACCTTCAACTATCACCTTGTCGTTCTTAGGCAAAGCCTTTCGTACCTTACCCTTCTTCCCCCTGTCTTTGCCAGCGATAACAAGAACCGTATCATTCTTTCTAATCTTCATTTCACAGAACCTCAGGAGCCAACGATATTATCTTCATAAAATTCTTATCTCGGAGTTCTCTAGCTACCGGACCAAAAATGCGAGTACCTCTAGGGTTGTTTTTATCATCCAAGATAACCGCGGCATTGTCATCAAATCTAATATAAGAGCCATCCGGGCGATGATGTTGTTTAGCTATGCGTACAACCACCGCCCGAACCACCTCGCCCTTTTTCACCACACCGCCAGGTATGGCTCGCTTTACTGCCCCGACAACAACATCACCAACAGTGGCATATCTTCTCCGCGTGCCACCGGGCACGTTGATGCACATAATCTGCCGAGCTCCAGTATTATCTGCCACCTTAAGTCTAGTATAAGGCTGAATCATTATTCCTTATCTCTTTTAGATTACCTCAGCAGGCTCGACCTCAACCACTTCTTTTCTGCTTATTACCTCCACCACCCGCCAGCGCTTTTCCTTAGACAAAGGGCGAGTCTCAATAATCTTCACTACATCACCGACCTTACAGGCATTAGCCTCATCATGGGCCTTGAATTTAGAAGTATGCCTGACCACCTTCTTGTAAAGAGGATGACGCCTTAAACTCTCCACCAACACCACCACCGTTTTATCCATCTTATCGCTTATTACCGTGCCGGTTCTGGTTTTTCGTTTCGCTTTCATAAACTATCCTATGCCAAGCTCCCTCTGTCTTATTACGGTCTCGATTCTGGCGATTCTTTTCTTGACTTTGGGCAACTCGCGGTAATTAGCCAACTGTCGAGTAGCCAGGCGAAGTCGTAAGTTAAAAAGCTCCTGGCAAGCTTCCCCAAACCGCTTCAATAATTCCGCGTCGCCCAGAGAACGAATCTCATCGATTTTCAACTTTTCGCCTCTTCCTTAACCGTTTCTTTTGCTACAAACCTAGCAGTAATAGGTAGCTTATAAGAAGCCAAATGTAATGCCTCACGAGCCACATTTTCTTTTATGCCACCTATCTCAAATAGCATTCTTCCTGGTCTGACTACAGCTACCCAGTGGTCTGGAGAACCTTTGCCGCTGCCCATCCTCGTCTCCGCTGGCTTTTTGGTTACCGGCTTATCCGGAAAGACGCGAATCCACATCTGACCACCACGGCGTAGATAGCGAACTATGACACGGCGAGCAGCTTCAATCTGCCTAGCTGTTATCCATGCCGCTTCCTGAGCCTGTAACCCGAACTCACCAAAGACAATAGTGCTTCCGGCTTGCGCCTTGCCTCTTAAGTGCCCTCGATGAGTTTTACGATACTTCACCCGCTTCGGCTGTAACACTTTCTCTCCTTACTTCAGGGTAAACACGACCTTTGTAAATCCAAACTTTAACGCCGATGTGACCCAGCGTAGTGCGAGCTTCAGCAAAACCATAATCGATATCGGCACAAAGTGTATGTAACGGTAACTGGCCCTGGAGGGTGGTTTCACGACGAGCAATTTCGACACCGCCTAACCTTCCAGCACAGCTTATCTTCACTCCTTTGGCACCAGCCTGCATTGTCCGAAAAGCTGTTTGTTTCATTGCTCTCCTGAAAGCCATCCGACGTTCAAGCTGGTCAGCCACATTCCTGGCTACCAAACGAGCCTCAAGCTCAGGCTGTTCGACCTCTTTAATAGATAGTCGCACTCTCTTACCACAGATTCCCTCTAAATGTGACCTCAACTCCTCAGCACGTTGTCCTCCCCTACCAATAACAATACCAGGGCGCGAAGAATACAAATTTACCAGAATTTCATTACCCTGGTGGTCAATTTCCACCCTGGCAACGCCACCTTCAGCACACTTTTCTTGAATAGCCTGGCGCAACTTCAAATCCTCATGCAGGAACTCAGTATAATGCTTCTCATCATACCACTTAGACTGCCAGCCACGAATGATACCGATTCTGAAACCGTAAGGATGCACTTTATGTCCCACTTTGTTCTTCCTCCTCGGCAACAAAAACACTAATATGAGTGCAACGCTTCAAAATAGGAGCCACTCGTCCTCTAGCCTGCGGCCGGAATCTTTTGAAAGTATGCCCCTCATTGGCGAAAATATCGGCTATCTTAAGCTCGGCAGGTTCCATCTGGAAATTATTTTCAGCATTTGCTGCCGCCGATTTAATTGCCTTAGCCACAGCCCTAGCTGCCGGCGTCGGCACGAACTTAAGAATAGTCAAAGCCTCATCAACTTTTCTGCCCCGCACCATATCTACAACCAACTTAGCTTTCCGAGGCGAAACACGAACATCTTTAGATACCGCTACTACTTTCATTGCCTACAAACTACTCTTTCTTGCTTGAACAGTCACCTGCGCCTTACTAACGTGCCCGCGAAATGTCCGGGTCGCAGCGAATTCTCCCAGCTTATGCCCCACCATATTCTCAGTGATGAAGATGGGCACATGGCGCCGACCATCGTGCACCCCAATAGTATGACCTATCATTTGAGGTAGGACAGTAGAGGCACGAGACCATGTCTTTAGCACTACCTTTTCCCCAGAGCGATTAAGCGCCTCTATCTTTTTAAGTAACTTAGCCTCACAATAAGGACCTTTTTTAGATGAGCGTGACATTCTATTCCTGCCTTTTCAACTACCTTTCTATTCCCGACGCTTGACAATCAATCTATCCGAAACCTTGCTACCCCGTGTTTTCTTACCCAAAGCTGTCTTACCCCACGGCGTGCTAGGTTCCCTCCCCCGAGGGGCTTTACCTTCACCCCCACCATGGGGATGGTCACGTGGTGTCATAGCTGAACCACGAACTCGAGGGCGTCGTCCAAGCAATCTTGTGCGTCCAGCCTTGCCCAACCTTACGCCTTGATGTTCAACATTGCTTACTTGCCCCACGGTAGCTAGGCAATCGCTCAAAAAGCGCCGTAGCTCTCCAGAAGGCAAACGAACAAGCGAATATCTGCCCTCTTTACCTAATAGCTGTGCCGCTGTACCAGCACTACGCACTATCTGCCCGCCTTTTCCAGGTTCAAATTCAAGATTATGAATCAAAGTACCATCCGGAATCGAACCTAACGGCAAAGCATTACCGGGCTTTATCTCCGCACCCTCTCCCGTCATTATGACATCACCCACGTTGAGCCCCAGGGGGGCCAGAATGTAACGCTTCTCTCCATCCGCATAATGAATGAGAGCAATACGAGCTGAGCGATTGGGGTCATATTCTATAGCAGCCACCTTACCCTGGATACCAAGTTTATCTCGCTTAAAATCAATTATGCGCAATCTGCGCTTAGCACCACCACCCCGATGCCGCACAGTTACCACACCCCTATTGTTACGCCCTGCCCTTTTCCTAAGCGGCAGCAACAGAGACTTCTCGGGAACCGCCTTGGTTATCTCCTCAAAAGAGGCGCTAACCATGCCCCGCCTGCCCGGTGATGTTGGGCGATAGGTTTTTAATGCCAAAGCTTGCCTCCCCCTAATTCTAGGGATGTCTCCTTTGCCATCGGGTCTTTCTAAGGAGTTTGCGATGCTTATGTTTCGCCATTTTTTTCTTCCGTTTCTTTATTACTGAGCCCAATTCTATTCCCCTATTCTTTAAACTCCTTCGAAGAACTCTATTTTCTGGCCTGGTTCCAAGGTAACAACTGCTTTCTTCCAAGACGGAGTTAATACATACCGTCTGCCTATTCTCCTCATCTTCCCTGGAACACTCATTACATTAACCTTAACCACATTGACCTTAAACGCTGCTTGCACAGCTTCCTTAATTTGGCGTTTATTGGCCTCCTTCGCCACCTCAAAGGCATACCTGTTCTGTTCTTTCAACAGCGTGGCCTTTTCAGTGATTAAAGGCCGTCTTACTACCTCATAAAGATGCATATCTACTAAACCCTAAACTCTTGATTTAATTGACACTACCCACTGCCTCTGGGACCGACTTTTCGCCCCATAACTCTTCCACTTTCCGCACTGCGTCCACAGTCATTACTAAGTCTTTAAAAGAAAGTAAATCAGCCACGTTAAGCAGAGGCGCCGGCATTGTCTTAACGCCTAGTAAATTGCGCGCCGACTTAACCAAATTAGCCTCAGCTTCAGCGGTAGCGATGATGACAGAATCACCGATCCTCAAGGCTATCAACATATCCAGTATTGCCTTAGTTTTCGGGCCGTCAAGCTCAAGCTTGTCAACAATCTTCAGCTCTCCACTACTTGCTTTACCAGAAAGAACGCCCTTCAAAGCCAAACGCCGCATCTTCTTGGGCATATCTTGCCGGTAGCTTCGAGGATGCGGCCCGAATGCCACTCCACCCCCCCGGAGGAGAGGTGACCTAACATCGCCGCGACGTGCCCGACCAGTATGCTTTTGAGCAAAAAGTTTCCTGCCGCTGCCACTAACCTCGCCTCTTCTCTTAGTATCAGCAGTCCCCAGGCGACGATTAGCTAACTGTCTGACTAACGCTTGATGCACCACGGCCTCATTAAAGGGCACAGCAAAAACATCGTCCCTTATTTCGATTTGCCCGGTTACTTTACCCTTCAAATTATGAATCTGAACTTGCACTCTGCTTACCCCCACCAGCTTTCTTGATGAGCAACAATCCCTTTTTAGAACCGGGTACCGCCCCCTTCACCAGCAACAAGTGACGAGCCGAATCGACATCGAGTACTTTAAGATTACGCTCGGTTACTCGCCTGTCCCCCATGTGCCCGGCCATACGCATTCCTTTTAATACCCGCCCCGGAGATGTAGTGGCGCCAATCGAGCCAGGAGCTCGATGACGATCGGACTGTCCGTGGGTCTTAGGGCCACCAGCAAAATGATGGCGTTTGACTACACCGGCAAAACCTTTACCCTTTGATATACCGGTGACATCAAGCAAATCGCCCGGCTTAAACATATCCACATCAACTCTCTGTCCCACTTGAACAGAGTTGACATCCTCCACGCTAAACTCACGGAGATGTTTGAATTGACCTATCTCCTTAAGGTGGCCTTTTTGCGGAGAGTTAAGCAGCTTGGCTTCCCCGAAGCCAAGCTGCACAGCATTATAACCATCCTTAGCCTCGGTCTTTACTTGAATAACAAAGCAAGGACCTACTTCAATAGCTGTCACTACCACCTCTCCATCATCATGGAAAAGTTGTGTCATACCTATTTTTCTACCAATCATGCCTTGAATCATTTTTCTGGCTACAATCTAATATCTATCTCCACCCCGGAGGGCAGCTGAAGTTGAGTCAACGCATCTATAGTTTTAGAGGTTGGGCCCAAGATATCAATAAGGCGCTTGTGCGTACGAATCTCGAATTGTTCTCGCGAATCTTTATCAATAAAGGGAGAGCGAATAACACAAAACTTCTCGATTTGAGTAGGCAGGGGCACCGGCCCGGCAACCACAGCGCCAGTGCGCTCTGCAGTCTCCACAATTTGTTCCACCGACTGGTCAACTAGCCTGTGGTCAAACCCTCTAATTTTGATTCGAATTTTTTGCTTCGGCATTTATCTACCTCTAACCTTAACCTCTATCTGCCCCGCCAGACCGGCTGGTAACTCTCTATAGCAATGAAACTCCAGGGAATGGGTTGCCCTGCCCTGACTTAAAGACCTAAGGATAGTAGCATAACCGAAAATCTCAGCTAGAGGAACAAGAGCACGAACAACACAGGTTTCACCGTGCGTCTCAATGCCCTCAACGTGTCCCCTCCTTGAATTCAAATCGCCGATGACGTCGCCCAAGAACTGGGCTGGCATCACTACTTCCAATTTCATAATCGGCTCGAGGAGTATAGGATTGGCCTTGCTGACACCATCCTTCAAAGCTATCGAACCTGCCATCTTGAAAGCCAGGTCAGAGGAATCCACTTCGTGAAAACTACCATCAAACAGAGTCGCTTTGATATCTACTATTGGATAGCCTGCCACCACACCACTTTCCAGAGCCTCCCTGACCCCAGCTTCGACTGCCGGAACATACTCCTTTGGTATGTCTCCACCTCGAACCTGGTCAACAAACCTAAAGCCGCTACCTCGCTCTCCAGGCTCAAGCTTAATCCAGACATGACCATATTGTCCTCGACCACCAAACTGATGGATAAATCTACCTTCTATTTCTACCGGTATAGTAATGGTCTCTTTATAGGCTACCTGCGGCTTGCCAACTCTCACCGTCACATTAAACTCGCGAAGCATACGGTCTATTAAAACCTCTAGATGTAATTCGCCCATCCCGGAAATAAGGGTTTGTCCGGTTTCCTGGTCAGCACGTACTTTAAAAGTGGGGTCCTCTTCGGAAAGCTTGTTCATGGCTTCACCCAGCTTATCTTGGTCCGCCTTGCTCTTGGGTTCTACAACCATCGACAGCACCGGCTCAGGGAAGCGGATAGCTTCGAGAAGTACTGGCTGAGCTGGGTCACACAACGTGTCCCCGGTGAAGGTATCTTTGAGGCCTAGAGTAGCGGCAATGCTACCGGTATCGGTCTCTTCAATCTCTTCACGGCGATTGGCATGCATAAGAATCAACCTGCCGAGACGCTCCTTGCGTCCTTTGCTGGAGTTGAGGACCTGCATTCCCGCTTTAACTTTGCCTGAGTAAACCCGAAAATAAACCAGCCTGCCCATAAAGGGGTCAGCCACTACCTTAAAAGCCAAAGCCGAAAATGGAGCGTCATCGCTCACCTGCCGAACATCCACCTCACCAGTTTTCAAGCCAATAACCTGAACCGGAGGTATGTCCAAAGGAGAAGGGAGATAATCCACAACGGCATCGAGCAGGAGCTGAACTCCCTTATTCCGCAAAGCACTACCGCAAAGCACGGGCACTATCCGATTAGCCAAAGTTAATCTTCTTATGGCAGCCTTAATCTGACCGCTTTGAATTTCTCCACCTTCAACATAAAGCAACATCAAATGATCATCATTCTCGGCTAGTCTCTCAATCAATGATTGTCTATGCCTAGCCACCTCCTCCCTCTCTTCCTCTGGAACAGGCGATTCCACAGGCGGAACACTCACGTCATCGGAGAACAACCAAGCTTTGCTGTCAACCAGGTCTATTACACCCTTAAACTGACTCTCCCTGCCCCAGGGCAACTGCACTGGTATAGCTTTAGTTCGCAGCCGCTCCTCAATCATATTCACAGTGTGATGAAAATCGGCACCAACCCTATCCATCTTATTGATAAAGCAGATTCTCGGCACGCCATATCTATCCGCCTGCCGCCATACTGTCTCCGATTGGGCTTCCACCCCGGCCACAGCATCGAGCACCACCACCCCACCATCCAGTACCCGAAGGCTGCGCTCGACTTCAGCAGTAAAATCGACATGCCCCGGCGTGTCAATGATATTTATGCGGTGTTCCTCCCAGTGACAAGTCGTAGCTGCAGCGGTGATAGTAATCCCTCGTTCTCGCTCCTGTGCCATCCAATCCATCACCGCCGTTCCTTCATCCACCGCACCAACCTTGTAGGTGCGGCCTGTATGAAACAAAATCCTCTCAGTAAGAGTTGTCTTGCCAGCATCAATGTGGGCAATGATGCCTATGTTCCGCACCTTGTCTAAAGGAAAAGTCCGGGTCATGACATTGTTTCCTATACCAACCGCTTTTTGGGGCTGTTGGGACTTAATTCCTGCTGTAGTTACCATCGATAATGAGCAAAAGCTTTATTTGCCTCGGCCATCTTATGAGTATCTTGACGCTTCTTGATAGTTGCCCCCTGCCCTTGAGAGGCATCTACAATCTCCGCTGCTAATTTCTCCGCCATAGATTTACCACTACGGGCTTTAGCGTAGCTGATCAGCCAGCGCATAGCCAGAGATAGCCCGCGTGCGGCTTCAACCTCAACTGGCACCTGGTAAGTAGCGCCACCGACACGCCGAGATTTTACTTGAAGTGCGGGAGTAGCATTTTTAAGTGCCTGGTCAAGAACCGCCAGAGGTTCTGTACTTAATTTCTTATTAACCAAATCCATAGCATCATAAACAATCCGCTCGGCTGTGGCCTTCCTCCCACCCAACATTATTTTTTTGATGAGTATAGCCACAGTAACATTTCCGTATTTTGGGTCAGGAGGTGCTTGTCTTTTCGGTACTCTAGTTCGCCTTGGCATTTATTCCTCCCCCGCAACCCTGACTGTTTTGCCTCGCTTAGCCCCATATTTGCTACGCCCTTGCTGGCGATTCTCCACGCCAGCAGTATCCAGAGCACCCCGAATAATATGGTATCGAACTCCGGGCAAATCCTTCACCCTGCCACCACGGATAAGAACCACAGAGTGCTCCTGCAAATTATGGCCTTCGCCAGGTATATAAGCGGTGACTTCAATACCATTGGTCAACCGCACGCGGGCGATTTTGCGCAAGGCAGAGTTGGGCTTCTTAGGGGTCATAGTTTTGACCTGAACGCAAACCCCGCGCTTCTGCGGCGAGTTCTGACCTCGCCGAACCACATTCTTCAGGGCATTGTAAGTAATACCTAGCGCTGGAGCTCTGGTTCGCTTACTAAGCTTCCGCCGCCCTTTTCGAACTAATTGATTGACTGTCGGCATTTCACTTATTCCTTCTTCTAAACAATTTAAAAAGCCACCTAGTTGTATACCGGTCTACTTCCCGAATCAGGTTTGCGTCCCGGTTCAACTAGCCGGCTTACTCAGGTCCTCCAAACCCAGACTAATGGCTAGTAGACGCAAAACCGCAATATACCACAAGTATACAATAAAGTCAATATGTTGACAATTTTAGGGATGTGCGAAACTTTTTCCAATTTGAAGGACGAAGGTGGCCGCTTACCTTCGTCCCTGAATTACCCCAGTTTACTAGGGGTCTGTCGCAACTTAGCTGAATAGGTTAGTTCGTCGTTGATTATTATATGAACAACTAGTAAGCCTATCGCTAGTTCTTGTCGCAGCCGTTCTGTAAATTCTTTTTGCTCAACCTTCAACTCGGAATGCTGACCTGTCTTAACTTCGACAGCATATATTTCTTTATCTTTATATGCAACAAAGTCCAAACCTGGTGATTCGTTATATTTGTCTCGCACTTCTTGCATTATCTTCAAAGCCTTTCTATTTATGCATGGATTCTTGCAAACTTCAAAGCAGAATCTAGAGAGTGGTTCTTGGCATAGATCCCAAATATACTGACTCAACATATATTTAATATTCGGAAAGTCGGGGCATTTCTTCTTAGATCCGTGTTCTTCCCACCAACAACGTCCTTGCTCCTGACACTTGCTTACTAGCATTTCAATCTTACTGCATTTTTTCTTACGATATAACAAACGACGGAATTGCTCTACACGCCAACCATCTTTCTTGAGTAGTTTCTCTGTAATCCGCTCTCCAAAGCGGGCTGACGAGTTCAGGTCCATCTTATACTTGCCCGATTTCCAGTCTATAAACTTGCGAGAAATTTCCATTGGTAAGTCTTCTCCAACTATTTTACTATTTTAGCCTGCATAACCCAAACACTCAATAGGCAGTTCAATGTTATCTTATCCAAGCCTCTTATCCGGTGATTAACCAGCTTTCCGTCACCATCTTTCTTTAACCTAGAGAATACCCTCTCAACTGCAACCCGCTTGCGATATAATTCGGCCCATCTCTTGGTGTGTCTGGGCACTTGGGGACTTTTAGTTCCCGAGAAGATGTGATAAAATTAGTGTAATGCAATCTCTTGTGCAATTTTGTTTTGCAGGCACTAAATGTAGTATTGGCAAGTTATTCTTAATCCCCCGGTATACCTATTCCAGAATTACTTGTGGAATATTTTCGTTCTAGTTAGTATTCAGTAGCCATGCCGCAGCAAGCCAACAACAATACATTCGAAGACTACACTGCAGAGGATATCCGTATTCTGGATGGCCTGGAGGCGGTGCGACGCCGCCCGGGCATGTACATTGGCAGCACTGATGAACACGGGCTGCACCACCTGGTCTATGAGATAGTCTATAACAGCATAGACGAGGCAATGGCCGGCTACTGCGACCAATGCGAGATAATAATTCATAAAGATAACGCAGTAACAGTTAAAGATAACGGCCGAGGTATACCGGTGGAAATCCACCCGGCAACCAATACCTCAGCCCTCGAAGCAGTTATGACCCGGCTCCACGCTGGAGCTAAATTCGGCGGCCGCACCTACACAGTGTCCAGCGGGTTGCACGGTGTTGGTGCTTCAGTAGTAAATGCTCTGTCTTCCTGGCTCCATGCCGAGGTCAAACGCCAGGGTAAGATCTACCGCCAGAAATATGAACGTGGCACTCCTACCTGCGATCTGGAAGCCATCGGCGATACCAATGAAACGGGAACTACCATCACTTTCCTGGCTGACACCGAAATCTTCAGTGAGATTAATTACGATTTCGATACAATCCGCCAGCGCCTCAAAGAGCTAGCTTTTTTGAACAAGAACCTGGAAATAAGCTTCAAAGATGAGAGAACTGACCAAGAGGCAACGTTCCTCTTTGAAGGTGGCATAGCTAGCCTTGTCAGCCGGTTCAATAAAAACCGGCAAGTCCTCCATCGCCAGCCCGTCTACATATCCGGCACAATGAACAGCACCATTGTAGAAGTAGCCCTGCAATACAACGATGGCTTTACCGAATCTACGCTTAGCTTTGCCAACTGCGTCAATACAATAGACGGAGGCAGCCATCTTACCGGGTTCCGCTCAGCGCTAACCCGTGTCCTCAATGACTATGCTCGAAAGAACAAGCTGTTAAAGGATTCCGACCCCAATCTGATAGGTGATGACGTTCGTGACGGGCTGACATCCGTCATCAGTGTCAAGCTTGTTGAACCCCAGTTTGAAGGGCAAACCAAAGCCAAATTAGGTAATCCTGAAATAAAAACACAGGTCGAAGCCGTAGTAGCTGATGGCCTTTCGCTGTATCTGGAGCAGCACCCCGATGACGCAAAATTAATCATAGATAAGTGCCTAATCTCGGCTAAAGCTAGAGAGGCAGCTCGAAAGGCTCGCGACCTTATCTTCAAGAAAAGCAGCTTAGAAGCAGGTACTCTGCCTGGAAAGCTAGCCGGCTGCTCAGAGACCGACCCTCGCGAGTGTGAACTTTTCATGGTTGAAGGTGACTCTGCCGGGGGTTCAGCTAAGCAGGGTCGGGACCGCCGTTTCCAAGCCATTTTACCGCTGCGAGGTAAAATCCTTAATGTAGAAAAGGCTCCTAAAGATAAGATTCTGGACCATGAAGAAATCCGGGCCATTATAACCGCAGTAGGCGCCGGCATCGGCGATCAGCTGGACTTCTCCAGACTACGCTACCACCGCATAATCATCATGACTGATGCCGATGTCGATGGCTCCCACATTCGAACACTGCTTCTTACCTTCTTCTACCGCAACATGACAGAGCTAATAAGCCAAGGTCACCTGTTCATCGCCCAGCCACCTCTATACCGCATTCAAGTAGGAAAAGGACTATTCTGGATTTACTCAGAGAAAGAAAAGGATGCCAAGCTTAAGGAGCTCAAAGGCAGCAAATTGGAAATCCAGCGCTATAAGGGATTGGGAGAAATGAGCCCTGAGCAGCTATGGGAAACTACTATGAACCCGGCATCGCGAACTCTGCTCAAGGTGGAAATCGAAGACGCCATGGCGGCCGACTGGGTATTTCATATGTTGATGGGCAGTGAAGTGCCACCCCGCAAATCCTTCATCCAGGCCCATGCTAGAAGCGTCAGAAACCTGGATATTTAGCCTGTCAGATTTTATTTCCGTTGCCGGTATAGCTTCTGTTCTTTTATATAACTCTCCACCCCTCCGGGCACAAGGCCGTGAATAGATAACCCCTGAGCTACTCTCTTTCGTATGTCCGAAGAACTGATGTCAACTGGCGGTATATCGAGCCAGACCACACTCTGAGTTACTCCGGGAACTGATGCTTCCAGAGTCTTTAAGTCTGGGCGGCTGAAACCCGGTCTGGTAACCGCCACCAACTTACAGAGCTGAATCAATTTGGCCGGCTCCTTCCATTGAGGAAGCTGAGCCAAGCTACCCCAGCCGACTAAGAAGAAAATCGTTGCCTCGGCACCCATTTGCTGCTGCAAAATAGCTATGGTCTCCATGCTGTAAGAAGGCCCGGGGTGGTCTACCTCAACAGTCGAAAGCTCAAAATGAGGGTTGGTAGCAATCGCCCGCTTCACCATCTCTACACGGTGAGCTGCTGGACTAATTGTTCTGCCTGTCTTAAGCCACGGCTGTCCTGCGGGAACAAAGAGAACTCTGGCAAGCCTGAGCTTTAGCCTAGCTTCTTCAGCTATAATGAGATGCCCCGAATGTATGGGGTCAAAAGTGCCGCCTAATACACCTATATCCATTTACCCCGCCTAACCTTGGGCTTAGGTCGAAAAACAACCATCGGTACCTCTGAACCGGCGCACTTCTCCTGAACCTCCTCCAAGATTTTAGCTATTTCTAATACAAGCTCAGACACACCTTGCTTGGTAATTGCAGAAATAAAGAAGGCCTTTACCCCTAGAGAGCTGAAGAGCTGTCTAATCTCCGGCAACCGAGCTTGAACCTCCGGCAAATCTACTTTGTTCACCACCACAACCTGAGGCTTTTGAGCCATCTCTGGCTTATATAAAGCCAGCTCCCTGTTCAGGTTGTTCATATCATCAATTATAGATGGAGACCTACCATCAAGCACATGAAGCAAAACCCTAGTCCTCTCAGCATGGCGTAGAAACTCATGCCCCAGCCCCCTGCCCAGATGAGCGCCATCCACAAGCCCGGGAATCTCCGCCAAAACAAATGTCTTCATCCCCACCTCAACCACGCCTAGAGCTGGCTCACGGGTGGTGAAAGGGTAATCCGCTATTTTCGGCTTGGCTTTAGACACGGCTGCTAAAAGGGTGGATTTACCTACGTTGGGATAGCCGATAATACCCACATCAGCAATAAGTTTAAGATCAAGGACAATACGATGTTCTCCGCCAGGCTCACCCTTAGTAGCTATTTTGGGAGCCTGGTTCCTAGACGTAGCAAAATGGACATTTCCCAACCCGCCACTACCCCCTTTAGCCACCAGAACTTTTTGTCCTTGCTGACTCAAATCAGCTAGCAGCACTTCTTGCTCATCTTCCTTAAGAAATACCATAGTTCCTAAAGGCACCTTGATTACAAGGTCATCACCCTTTGCACCGTGTTTCTTCTGCTTCCCTCCACTCTTCCCGGATACCGCCTTTAAACGCCTCTTTCGTCGAAAGTAATCCAAGGTGGTAGCACTTCTATCAGCAATAATGTGGACACTTCCTCCATCACCACCATCTCCACCATCAGGACCACCAAGCGGTACAAACTTCTCGTGACGAAAACTAACTATACCATCCCCACCATTGCCACTACTTATCATAACCTCAACTCTATTCACCAAATCAATATCCTTATAATATCCTTTTTAAATAAGGTTAGTAGATAATTACTAATAATAGTTAAGCTATATGATTATGTGGATGAGAGTATATTATGAACGGAAAGCAGTGATATTGCAATCTGTGGTGTTTATCAACAGAATTAGCAGAATTATCCACTATCTTGCGCTGTCTTTCCACAAGCGCCTAAATCAAGATGAGGATGAGGTTTTTTGGGGTCTCAACTTCTGGCGGATCTCTTCGATTGAGTTGTGAAGCTGGGGATTAACGTCTATTTCTGCAGTGATTTTTTCGTAGCCGTGAAGTACAGTTGTGTGGTCTCGGCCTCCCAATATTTTGCCGATTTCGGCCAGGCCACAGTGGTTGTGCTCGCGTAGCAGGTACATGGTGACCTGACGGGCTAAAGCGGTTTTCTTATCTCTCCGTTTATCTATTAGCCCTTCAAGGTTAATACCGTAGTAGTTAGCCACAGTGGCCATTATGAGCTTTGGTGCAAGTATGGCTTCTTGCTTACTGTCTTTTGGCATTATGTCTGCCAGTGCCTGCGTGGTTAAGTGCAAATCTAGCTTTGTACCGCTCAGCCTTGAGTAGGTGAGCACTCTATTTAAGGCGCCTTCTAATTCCCGAATATTGCGCTGGAACTGTGTTGCTAGAAACCGCAGGACTTCCGGTGGAATTGACATGTTTAGCTGCTTCGCCTTAACTTTGAGGATAGCTAGACGTGTTTCCAAATCTGGTAGTCCCAAATCAGCAACAAGCCCCCATTCAAGCCGGGATCTCAATTTCTTGGTGACCGAGGATATAGCTTTGGGAGGGCGATCGCATGTAACTACAATTTGGCAGTTATTTTCATAGAGGTCGTTGAAAATATGCACCAGGCATTCTTGGGTCTGTGCTTTGCCACTTAGGAATTGGACATCATCGAGTAGCAAGAAGTCAGTGCTCCTGAACTTGCGGTGAAAGTCATCAATCCTATTGTTCTTGAGGGCGGTTATAAACTGGTTGGTAAACTGCTCAGCGCTAGCTACAAGTATGTTAAGACCTTTAGCCTTGACTATGTGTCCTATGGCATGGAGTAGATGTGTTTTGCCTGTGCCGGTGTCACCGTAGATAAAAAGCGGATTGTATCTACGTCCGGGCTCTTCAGAAATCTCTAAAGCTGATGCGTAAGCTAACCGGTTGTATTCACCGACTACGAAGGTATCAAAAGTGTACTTTGGGTTGAGCCTTGTTGCTGCCGTTGGCTCCTTCAGCTTCGAGCTTGTCCCACCGTCAGCTTGGTAGGCGGGGTTTAGGTGGATACCTGGACTGGTGGGCCGAATTGCAAATTGGACGTCAACGGTCTTGCCAGTAATACCGGTCAAAGTCCTCTTGATTAAGGAATAGAGGCGACTTCTTAACCATTCAGCGATGAAGACGTTAGGAACACCGATAACAAAGACATCTTCTTTATAACTTATACCGGTGGTATCCTTAAGCCAAGTATCATAGTTTGGCTTGTTAACTTGAAGTTGGAGTTCTCCCAGAGCTGCTTCCCAGATTTTTTGTGACAATTTATCCTGCCGCTAGAAAAAATAATCCCCTATCCTGGTGAAAAAACCTTTCAAAATTAATAATTGAGTGATAGACTGAAGGGAATGAACCGGAGCTACCCCACAAACCTACTTTTAATAGAGTAGCACGGCGTTCTCTTGGGGTGTCAAGGGGGTTTTTGACATAATGGAGAAAGTTGGTAAAATTTATTTGTGACAACTCGCATCATTTTTATGGGGACTCCGGAATTTGCTGTTCCCAGTTTGGCGGCGTTACTTCATAGCTCTTACCAGGTAGTCGCTGTATATACTCAACCTGATAAGAAGGCCGGCCGGGGGCAGAGCGTTGCTTTCTCTCCTGTAAAGCAACTGGCGTTATCTCAGGAGCTTGAGGTGGTTCAGCCAGATAGCTTGAAAGTCGCTGGCACAGTTGAGAAGTTGGCTAGTTTTGCTCCGGACCTGATGGTGGTGGCAGCTTTTGGGCAGATTCTACCGCCGGAGGTATTGGCTTTACCCAAATTTGGTTGCCTTAATGTTCATCCCTCTCTTCTCCCTCGATATCGTGGTGCCTCACCGATAGCCACGGCTATTTTACAAGGGGATGAAATTACGGGGGTCACCATTATGTTGCTGGACGTTGGTTTGGACAGCGGCCCTATTTTGAGCCAGAAGGAAGTTCATATATCTGCTGATGATACTACTGGTTCACTCGCCGTTAAGCTAGCTCAAGCCGGGGCACAATCGCTCATGGAGACGTTGCCTTTGTGGATTGATGGGCGAATTCAGGCACAGCCTCAGGAGGAAAGCCGGGCCAGGTATAGTAAAGTCATAACTAAAGGCGATGGGGAGATGGACTGGCGACTTCCAGCTCTAGACTTATGGCGACGAGTCAGAGCCTTTGACCCCTGGCCGGGCTGCTATGCCTGGTGGCGCGGTAAGCGGTTGAAGCTTGATAAGGTCGTGCCGCTATATGGCGAGAAGTCTGGAGAACCTGGTAAGGTGATAGCCTTGTCTCCATCAGCGCCGGCGACAGTTGGGGTTGAAACTGGAGATGGAGTTCTAGGGCTGCTCAGGGTCCAATTGGAGGGGAAGCGGGAAATGTCAGCAGAGGAGTTTGTGCGAGGACAACGGGATTTCATTGGCAGCAATCTGTTTTGACTTTAATTTCTGTTTTGGCTAAAATTAAAATTTACGTAAGGAGTGATGTAGAAGATGTTTCTCTTTGACCCGATGTGGTTTCTCATTATGCTGCCCCCCTTCATTTTCATGATTTACGCCCAGGCAAAGGTGAATTCAGCCTTCAAAAAGTATTCCAAGATGGCTAATTCACAACGTGTCACCGGGGCTGAAGCAGCCGAGACGTTGCTTCGAGCTAACGATTTGAGCAATGTCAGGGTTGAGGGGGTGAAAAGCAGGCTGGGTGACCACTACGACCCAAGTAAAAAAGTGCTTCGTCTCTCCCCAGCCGTGGCTAATACACCATCTGTTGCCGCTTTGGGAATTGTGGCTCACGAGGTAGGGCATGCAGTTCAAGACAAGGCTGGTTATGCCTTTCTACGGTTTCGCACCTCTTTAGTGCCGGCGGCTAACCTGGGCAGCAGTCTCGGCTTTATCTTTGTCATTCTGGGTATGTTTCTGGTTATGTTTGGCGCCAAGTTCGGTATGACTGTTGTCTGGGCAGGCGTTTTCCTTTTTTCTCTGGCGGTGATTTTCAGCCTGATTACATTACCTGTCGAGTTCAATGCCAGCAATCGGGCTAGGCAAATGTTACGCAGCACCGGCATGGTCTCCGCTCAGGAGTACGATGGAGCCAGTGCCGTTTTATCGGCGGCTGCCTTGACCTATGTGGCGGCTACGCTCCAGGCAGTGGCTCAGCTTTTCTATTTTGTCCTGATTGCCTTGGGCATGGGCCGAAGGTAAAAGAGCCCCTTCTGTTTGCCTGTATTGCCCCCTGAAAAAGAAAACTTTGCAGGGGGCTTGTTATTTTGGTGATTGCTAATTGATAGCTGCCCCGATTATAATTGCGCTTGAAACAAGTGGGTCTTTAAAAGGGGTTACATTTTGCTTAAAGATAAGAATCTAGGCAGCTTTGCTGCACTGAAGGAGATTATTGCCAAGCTGCGTAGTCCGGAAGGTTGTCCCTGGGACAGGAAGCAGACCCACACCTCGTTAAAACCGTACTTGATTGAAGAGTGCTACGAGGTTCTGCAAGCAGTGGAGGAGGGGACTCCGCAGAAGCTCTGCGAGGAGCTAGGTGACCTTCTACTTCAGATTATGCTTCATGCCCAAATTGCCGCCGAGGCTGGGCAATTCGACATCGATGATGTAGTCCTTGGTATTAGCAGCAAGCTGATTCATCGTCATCCCCATGTCTTTAGTGGTCGTGAAGTAAAGGATGCCGGAGAGGTGGAGGTAAACTGGGAAGCTTTGAAGCAGGAGGAGCGGCAGGAGGGCGAATCGCTTTTATCTGGTGTACCTGAGCAGATGCCAGCTCTGGCCTATAGCCAGTCGATTCAGCGACGAGTGGCTGGGGTAGGCTTTGACTGGGAAGAGGTGGAAGGAATTATAGATAAGCTGGCTGAAGAGGTGGCAGAGCTCAAACAAGCCTCTAACCAGCGGGAGAGAGCCAAGGAGTTTGGCGATTTGCTTTTCACTCTAGCCAATATTGCTCGCAGGTTAGAAGTGGATTCAGAGATGGCGCTCCGCTCGGCTAACCAGCGTTTTTGCCGTCGTTTCGCTTATATGGAAGAAGTCTGTCGCGAGCGCGGTCTCAGCTTCGGCAGCTTGTCTTTCGACGAGCAAAACGCCTTGTGGGAAAAGGCCAAGCGGGAGATAAGGTGAACTGGTCGGGGCGAGAGGGTTCGAACCTCCGACCTCAGCGTCCCGAACGCTGCGCGCTACCAGGCTGCGCTACGCCCCGCCACCGCTTATTATAAGCGGCTTTAACTTCTGGGGCAAGAATTGTAAACTAGTGGAATGAAGTACTGCGTTCTTATAATTGATGGTGCTGCCGGCTGGGCACTGCCGGAGCGTGGTGGTAAGACTTGCCTGGAGCTGGCCCATATTCCAAATCTGGATGCTATGGCACGGGAAGGGTTTGTTGGTCTGGTTCGTACTGTGCCGCAGGGGATGGAGCCAAGCAGCGCCTGCGCCTGTATGTCGGTGCTTGGCTACGACCCAAAGGTCTATTACCGGGGAAGGAGCGCTATTGAAGCTAAGAGTATGGGTATTCCTATCGCTGATGACGAGGTCGTTTTTCGGTGCAATCTGGTCGCCGTTCGTGACGGCAAGATGTGGAGCTATAGCTCGGGACACATCGGCACTGACGAAGCCCATACCCTTATCGCTGCTCTAAATGAGAGCCTTGGCAGCGACGAAATACATTTCTATCCCGGTGTTCGATATAGACATATATGCAAGATAAAGGGGCGGGAGGACACACTTCTGGCTACCTGTACTCCACCGCACGATATCCCTGATAAGCCCGTCGCTGAGTTTCTTCCTCAAGGCCCTGGGAGTGACCTTTTGCGACAGCTTATGGCGAGTTCTGAGGCGGTGCTTAAGGAGCATCCGGTGAATATAGAACGATGGGCTCGAGGTGATATCCCGGCGAGGATGATCTGGCTATTCTGGGGCAGTGGCAGAATACCTGAGATGCCGTCTTTCAAACAGGTCTATGGCCTTGAAGCCGCTATGACATCCGGGGTTGACCTTCTCCGCGGCTTGGCTCGAATGGCGAAGATGGAAGTATTGGATATTCCAGGCGTCACTGATGGCTTGGATAATGATTACGCAGCCCAAGCGGCTGGGGCTTTAAAGGCACTGGAGAAGTATGATTTGGTTGCCATCCACATTGAAGCACCGGATGAGGCGGCTCATGCTGGTTCGATTGATGATAAGGTAGAGGCCATCCAGATGGTGGATAAGGAGGTTGTCAGCCGGATACGCTCCTGGAATCTGGATGCACTTCGAGTTTTAGTCTTGCCTGACCATCCAACACCGATAAAAATTCAGACTCATACTGATGAGCCGGTTCCATTTGTGCTCTGGGGTCCGGGGTTTGCGTCCATCGGGGCAAAAAGGTTCACCGAGGCGGAGGCTAAAAGCGCTGGCATTTTTATTGATGACGGTTATAATATTATGACTAAGCTAACGCGAACTTAGGTAGGTGGAAAACACTTTACAGATGTTTTAGAATAGGCAGGAAAGAGAGATGGCACTAATAGTTCAGAAATATGGTGGCAGTTCGGTGGCTGATGCCGAGAAGATCAGGAATGTGGCTCGGCGCATAGTTGAAACCAAGGAGAAAGGTAACGAGGTAGTTGTGGTTGTCTCAGCTATGGGCGATACTACTGATGAACTGATTCAGTTAGCGAAGCAAATTAGTCCTAAACCGCCGGAGCGGGAGCTTGATGTCTTATTGTCAACCGGCGAGATAGTTTCCAGCACCCTAATGGCTATGGCCTTGCATAGCTTAGGCTATAAGGCGGTGAGCTTGAGTGGTGCTCAGGCAGGCATTGAGACTGATACTACCTACAGCAAGGCTCGCATTCTGCATGTTGAACCCAAACGAGTTGTTGAAGAGCTGGAGAAAGGCAATATTGTTATTGTAGCTGGGTTTCAGGGGATAACCAGGGATATGGACATTAGTACCTTGGGTCGAGGTGGCTCGGATACCACGGCGGTAGCTTTGGCTGCTGCGCTTAAGGCTCAGATATGTCAGATCTACACAGATGTTGAAGGTGTGTTTACTGCTGACCCTCGCCTTGTGCCTGGAGCCCGCAAGTTGAAGGAAATCGGCTATGAGGAAATGCTGGAACTGGCGACCTTGGGTGCCAAGGTGATGCATTCCCGGGCTGTGGAGCTAGGTGAGGTTTACAATATGCCGATACTGGTGGCTTCCAGCTTCAGTGATAAGTCTGGTACTATTATTCATGGAGGGATTCCGATGGAAGTAAGAAACAAAGTGCGGGGTATTGCTCATGACCTTAATGTGGCTAAGGTTACTGTGGTCGGTGTTCCCGACCGGCCGGGGATAGCTTCAGCAATCTTTGAACCACTAACTAAAGCAAATATAAGCGTAGATACTATCGTTCAAAATGCCAGCATTGACAATATTACTGACTTAACCTTTACCGTGGCTAGAGGTGATTTAGATAAGGCAATGTCTCTGGTAGAACCGGTGGCTAAGTCTATCGGGGCTAAGAAATGTGTCAGCGATTCGACTCTAGCCAAGGTTAGCATCATAGGTACAGGAATGCAGAACACACCGGGCTATGCGGCTCATATGTTTCGGGCTCTTTACGAACAGGGCATCAATATCCAGCTAATTACCACTTCTGAAATAAGAATAACCTGTATTATTGGTGAGGATAGGGTAAAGGACGCCGTTAAGGCGCTACATAAGGCTTTTGAACTAGAGCGAGACGTGATTTAACGCTACATGGCGACAACTTCTTTTATACCGGATATTTCTTCTTTCAGTATCCGCTCAATGCCGTTCTTTAGGGTCATGGTTGACATTGGACAACCGGCGCAGACCCCCTTAAGTCTCAGGCTGACTATGCCTTCTTTAACGTCAACTAATTCTACATCTCCCCCGTCGGCTTGAAGACTCGGTCTAATGTTGTTTAAGACTTCTTCTACTTTGGCTCTCACAAATTCTCCCTCTTGCTTTTGCTTATATTTTTATGATAGTAAGCTATCATAATTAGCCTGTTTTGTCAAAAATATTCGTTAGACTTAACTTGAGCTACTTGACATTGTCCGCTTTTTTTGCCACAGTGACTGCGGTAAAATAATAAGGCTATACTGAAGAGGTAATACAGGGGGTAAGGAATGCCCGACCGTGAAGAAGATAAGGCTAGACTAAGACGAAAAGCGAGTCAAGAAGCTATTTCCTTGGCTATGCAGAGTCGGTGGCAGGAAGCAGTAACTGTCAATCAGAGCATACTAGAACTTTTCCCCACCGATATTGATGCCTACAACCGGTTAGGTAGAGCATTTATGGAATTGGGCGAATTTGCCAAAGCCAAAGAGGCCTATAGTCGAGGTTTAGAGCTTGACCCAAATAATGCTATCGCTCAGAAGAACCTCCAGCGGCTGTCTTTATTGCCGGATTCTAAGGTTAAAGTAAAAGAGGAACGCCGTGAGGTCGCCCCAGACCTTTTCATCGGCGAAATGGGAAAAGCTGGGGTGGTAAATCTCCAAAACCTGGCACCTGGAGAGGTATTAGCCAGGATGGCTGCCGGTAACCAAGTTGATTTGAAGGTGAGGGGGCAACAGCTTATCATAGAAAACGAGCAAGGAGAATACCTTGGGCTAGTTGAGCCACCTCATGGTTTTCGCCTAGCTAGATTGATAGAGGGTGGCAATAAGTACACTGCGGCTATCGTGAATATTGGTAATAATACTGCAAGGGTAATCATTCGGGAGGTATTTCAGCACCCAAGCCAAATTGGGCGACCTTCTTTTCCAGTTAGGGCTGTCGAAGGTTTTCAACCTCATGTTAAAGATACTCTGCTTAGACATGAGGCTGTGGAAGAGGAATCCTTGGAGGAGGGGGAGGACGTCGAACTAGAAGAGGGTGAACTCATACCCGAAGGCTTCTCCATATTTGAGGGAGTGCCCCCTGATGAGGAAACGATGATAGAAGAAGAGTTCACGGAGGAGTAGTTAATTGCCTCTGAAGCGAGCGAATCTTTCAGGAGATGACTAAATGGAAGTTGGAGTAGTCAAGCCAGTTATCATTGAAGAGGAGATGAAGAGCTCCTACCTTGACTATGCTATGAGCGTCATAGTTTCTCGAGCCCTGCCCGATGTGCGCGATGGTTTGAAGCCGGTACACCGGCGCATTCTCTATGCTATGGATGGGCTGGGTCTTCGTCATACCAGTTCCCATAAAAAGAGCGCTCGCATAGTCGGTGAGGTTCTTGGTAAGTATCATCCTCACGGAGATGCCCCGGTATATGAAGCTATGGTCAGAATGGCGCAAGATTTTTCTATGAGGTATAGGCTTGTTGATGGGCAGGGCAATTTTGGCAGTATGGATGATGACCCACCAGCAGCTATGCGTTATACCGAAGCTCGCCTGGCGAAAATTGCCGAGGAAATGCTGGTTGATATTGATAAAGGTACCGTTGATTTCATGCCTAATTTCGATGATAGTTTAAAGGAGCCAACGGTTTTACCAGCCAGATTACCCAATCTGCTGGTGAATGGCTCATCGGGTATTGCTGTCGGTATGGCTACCAATATCCCACCTCATAACTTAAGTGAGATATGCGGTGCTATCAGCTGTCTTATCGATAACCCTGAGGCTGGTGTTGATGATTTGATGAAGATTGTGAAGGGCCCTGATTTTCCCACCGGAGGCATTATTCTGGGTCGGGAGGGTATTAAGAGCGCTTATGCCAATGGACAAGGCAAGGTTGTGATTCGAGCTAAGGTCACTGAGGAAAGCCTTAAAGGCGGACGTCATCAGTTGGTCATAACCGAGCTTCCTTATCAAACCAATAAAGCTGCTTTGGTGGAGAGAATAGCTGAACTGGCCAGAGAGAGAAGGATCGAGGGGATAAGTGAGGTTCGTGATGAATCGGACCGCCACGGTATGAGGGTAGTTATAGGGCTGAGAAAGGATGCTCAACCTATCAAGGTGTCCAACAATCTCTACAAGTATACATCTATGCAATCGTCTTTCTTTATTAACATGCTGGCTCTGGTTGATAGGCAGCCTCGGGTTATTAATCTTAAGGAAGCCTTGGCTTGCTACATAGATTTTCGTCGGGAGGTTATTACTCGCCGTTCCCAGTTTGACCTCCAGAAGGCGAAAGACCGGGCCCATATTCTTGAAGGCTTCAGAATCGCTCTCGACAATCTGGATGCGATTATTCAGACTATCAAGAAAGCGGAGACTGCTGATTCAGCTCGAGCCAGTTTAATGGAGAAGTTTGGGCTGTCGCAGATTCAAGCCCAGGCCATTCTCGATATGCAGCTACGTCGGTTGGCACTGCTGGAGCAGAAGAAAATTGTCGACGAGTATAGCGAGGTGGTTAAGAACATCGCTTATCTTGAAGACCTTTTGGCAAATCCGAAGAAAATACTCTTCCTGATTCAGCAGGATGTCACGGAGCTCAAGAAAGGGCATGGTGACGGTCGCCGTACTTCGATAAAGCGGGAGGAGGCTGAAGAGTTTCAGGATGAAGACCTTATCCCTCATCAGGATGTAGTGATTACGCTGAGCGAACAGGGGTACATAAAGAGAATACCGGCTACAACTTATCATAAGCAGCATAGAGGAGGTCGAGGTAAAACCGGGATGGTGACTCGAGAAACTGATATGGTAAAGCACCTCGTGGTAGCAGACACTCACGATAACTTACTGCTGTTTACCAATAGGGGTAAAGTTTACCGGCTTAGATGCTATGACATCCCTCAGGATTTGTCGCGAGCGACGAAAGGGACAGCGATGGCGAATTTATTGTCCGTTGACCCCAAGGAGCAGATAACCGCTTTGGTGGTGGTAAAGGACTTTACCCCAGGTTTCTTTATGGTTATGGCCACTTCTAGAGGGATAGTTAAGAAGACCAGCTTTGATAATTTCGCTTCGGTCAGAAGCAGCGGGCTTATTGCCATGAAGCTTTTAGGTGATGAAGAGTTGGTCGCAGCTGAGGTGGTGACCCAAAAAGATGAAGTTATTTTGGTAACTCAAAACGGGCAAGGTATCAGGTTTGCTGTAAAGGGCTTGCGAGCTGCCTCTCGGACTAGTGGCGGCGTGCGTGGCATCAGGCTCAGCACTGGTGACCACCTGGTGGCGATGGGCACCGTCTTTCGGGAGGCTCACCTGCTTACGGTTACGGAAAATGGCTTCGGCAAGCGTAGCCGTGTGCGGAACTTCCCTCTCCACTCTCGGGGCGGCAAGGGGGTAATCGCTCATCGGGTTAATGAAAAAACGGGCAAGGTTATCGCAGCTAAGCTCGTCCCGCCAAATCAGCACGTCATTATTATTTCGGCTAACGGTATCGTCATCCGTATCCCTGTTGATGAAGAGGTTTCGCTTCAAGGCAGAGCTACCCAAGGGGTACATTTGAAGAGACTTGAACAGGATGACAGTGTAGCCTCAATTGCCTATGTCCATCAGGGGGAGGATAGGGGAGGCGACAAGGCTACGGCTGAGTAGGGGCGTCTTTCCTATCTGAAAGCCATGGAAAAAGTGCTACAAATTCTGCAAGAATTCGGCTTGACCTTCGTTCCCCTCTTCGTGGCTATGGATGCCATTGGTGTCCTGCCCATTTTGCTTCCCCTGACGCAGGATATGAAGGCCAACGCGCGTAGACGAGTAGTACGCTTGGCCGTAATTACTGCCTTGGTATTAGGCTTGGGTTTTGTCGTCATTGGTAAGGGCATTTTCCTCTTTTTGGGTATTGAGGTATCTGACTTTCTGGTCGCCGGCGGGCTCATCCTTTTCCTTTTGGCCGCCAAGGATTTAATCACTGGCAAGATGGTGGAGGCTCAAGCTTTGGTTGGAGCCGATATGCTGGGTGTCGTCCCCATAGGCACTCCGCTTGTGGTTGGGCCGGCGGTGCTTACCACCCTGCTGATACTTATTGACCAGTACTCTATCATTATCGTGCTAGTTTCTTTCATACTGAATCTGGCCATAGCCTGGCTGCTTTTTGCTCAAGCTAACCGAGTGGTGGCTTTTCTGGGGCAGGGAGGGGTCAGAGCGACATCGAAGATAGTTAGTCTCTTTTTGGCAGCTATCGCTATAAAAATGATTCGCCAAGGTGTCTTACAGGTTTTAGGATGAAGCTCGAACTTTTTCTCCCTCCCCTGGTGGGAGGGAGTTAGAGGGAGGGGGATCGTCGCAGGTTTCACCCTCACCTTGATCCTCTCCCGTCAAGGGAGAGGAGTAAATGATTTTGGGCTTGATTTATGATAACGGTAGGTTGTGTTTCAGGTGAAACTCATATTTATACACGGTGCTGGCAATACTGGATTGGTCTGGCATTATCAAACTAGACATTTCGCCGGTTCTGAAGCTATCAGCCTGTCCGGCCATCCTGAAGGCAAGCCTTGCACTAGCATTGAGGACTATGCCGAATGGCTTCATCAATATGTTCTGGGTAAAGGTTATTCAGAGCCTGTCCTGGCCGGGCATTCTATGGGCGGTGCCGTCGCTCAGATGTATGCTCTGAACTATCCACAGGATGTTAAAGGCCTTATTCTAATCGGCACCGGAGCCAGGCTAAGGGTGAGGCCTGATTTTCTTGGCTTGATGGAAGCCGGCATCGATGCCCCTGCTGAGTGGGTGAAGAATATGATTGAACCATTTTATAGCCGGGTAGCTCCTGAAGTAAGGGAGAAGGTGATTAATAAAGTGGCTGAGATAGGCGCTCGTGTGCAGTTGAACGATTTCAGGTGCTGTGACAAGTTCGACATCATGGACAGAGTTCACCAGATTACAGCTCCCACACTGGTTATTTGTGGCACTGATGACGACATGACGCCGGTCAAGTTTTCTCAGTATTTGGCTAATAAAATTGCTGCCGCCAAGCTGGTTGTTATTGAGAGCGGCTCCCACTTCGTTTTCATGGAAAAGCCTGAGGAGGTGAACCGGGCCATTGAGGAGTTTTTGCGCGGGCTTTAGAATCCTGCTTTAGCTTGTTGGAGATTTCAGAATAGGGCGGGGAACCAATTTCTATGCGAGTAGGTGTGCTTTCTGATACCCATATCCATCTGGCGGAAGAAATTCCTCTGGAGGTCGTCAAGGCGTTCTCGAAGGTGGATTTAATACTTCACGCTGGCGATTTCGTTGGTTTACAAGTCCTTGAAGGGCTGAAGCAGCTGGGTGAGGTTAAAGCGGTCCACGGCAACGTGGATTCGATGAAGCTCAGAGGTTTGCTGCCAGAGAAGGAGCTTTTGGTGGCCGGAGGCAAGAAAATCGGGATTACCCATGGGTGGGGTGGTCCGGAAGGTATAGAGCGCAGGGTGAGAGGGCTGTTCAACGACGTGGATATCATCATATACGGACATAGTCACCGGGCCAAGATTGAGCGAATCGGTGACGTTCTCTTTTTTAACCCCGGGCCGGGATACCAGTCCTTTGGCATCCTGACAATTGAAGAAGAGGTCAAAGGAGAGATAGTAAGACTTTAGTTGTTACCCTGAGCGGTAGCGAAGGGTCTCTGGATTCTTCGCTTCGCTCAGAATGACAGAGGCCGAAAGGCTCAGAATGACAGGCATGGTTAACACACGATCTTTTAATAAAGGTCTAATGACGTAGGAGCAGGAGATGGCCAAACCGTGGCATGAGCTTGAAGCGCTAGACAAGCCGGAAATTTTGCAGTTTATCTTTTACCCTCGAAAAGACTTCTTTGAAATATCGGCAGCAGCTAACGTCATTGCTGACACCATTCCCGTTGACAAGGCCGTTTCCGTTTCCTATTGCTTTTATTTCAGCGACAAGAAGCATCCCGATATCCTGTTCTTTCATGGTAACGGCGAGACAGCCAGCGATTATGAGCCTATTGGCTCCGTCTATAATCAAATCGGGGTGAATCTATTTGTGGCTGATTACAGAGGCTATGGCAGGAGTGGAGGCAGGCCCACGCTCACAAGCATGATAGAGGATGCTCACCCGATATTTGAGGGCTTTAAGCGGGTGCTGAAAGAGAGAGGGTTTTCAGGAAACCTCTTTATCATGGGACGCTCATTGGGCAGTGCTTCTGCCGTAGAGCTTGCCAACCATTACCAGAGTCAGCTCAGCGGCCTCATTATAGAAAGCGGCTTTGCCAATGTGTTCAACTTATTTGACTACTTAGGCTTTCCGCTCGAAGCTCTTGGTATCCCCATGCCGGAGACGCCTTCCAGCCTTGACCTTATCCGGAAGATTTCTCTTCCCACTTTAGTTATGCACGGCGAGTATGACCAGATTGTGCTCGTTGAGCAAGGCAAGGCGCTTTATGATGGTATCGGTGCCAAGGACAAACGACTGCTCATAATCCCCGGGGTTGACCACAACACCATTTTCATGGGCGGCATGGAGCAATACCTCCAGGCCCTAAAAGACTTTGTTTCAGCCCATAGCTAAGGCCGGTGTGGTGGTTGTTCCTCTTTGCCAGGCTCGGCCTCGGCTTCTGCGGCTTCTTCCGCTTCTTCCGCAACCTCAATCTCTTCCGCAACCTCGGCTTCTACCGGCACTTCCTCGACCTCTTTGCGAGCCTCGATTACTTTGACCGCCATCTGTTCCGGGTCGCTGAGCAGCGTTATATCGTGACCAAGAGGTATGTCTTTTATATGTATCGCCTGGTTGGTCTCTTCAAGGCCTGATACATCAACCTCGAGGCTGTGAGGCAGGTCATCAGGCAAAGCTTCAATATGCAGGGAATCAATCAGGTGGAGTATGGAGCTGTTCTTGACTTTCTTCAGCACCGGCGCCTCTCCGATGAATACCAGGGGAACGTCCACCTTTATCTTTTGGGTCATCTTGACCTGGTAGAAGTCCACGTGAAGCAGGTCATCGGTTAGAGGGTTCTTCTGAACTTCTCGGACCAGAACTCTTAACGGGTTTTTTGAATCGCCAATCTTTAGGGAGATAAGGTCGGTCATTCCCGCATGGGCCAGCAAATGCTTCAGGCTTTTGGCGTCAACATTGATGGCAGTGGAGTCGATTCCGTGTCCATATATATTGGCCGGAACGATACCTTCGCGGCGTAGAAATCTTACTTTCTTGCCTGTAACTTCCCGCTTGGAAACCTCGAGTTCAAGTCGTTTCATCTCGTTACCTCTTTCAATAATAAATGCGAATATACAGAGAGCGCTGATAACCTAAATGTAGTTGCGACCCTTTAGGGTCGCCCTTCATGGGGTTTGGCGAGGTTAAAGCCTTGCAACTACATTATGTTTCATAGTCAGAACAGTAAAGTTTAGTCGTTTTCGAGGCAGAAGTCAAATTTTTGGTGTGCGGTGTTTTCACACCTTTTTCTGGAGCTCTTCGTAGGCTTTCTTGACCTCATCTATTGAGGCCTCATCTTCGATGGTGGTCAAATCGCCGAGCTTGGTACCGCTGGCTACTGCTTTGAGCACCCGCCTCATTATTTTGCCACTCCTTGTCTTGGGCAATTTGGTGACAAAGTAGATTTCATCAGGAGTGACTACAGGCCCCAGCGTCTTGCGTATGTGCTGCTTTATCTTGTTCTTGAGTTCCTGAGAGGGTTCTATTCCTTGCTTGAGTGTAGCGAAGATAACCACGCTTTCACCCTTAACCTCGTCTGGCCTGCTGGCTACAGCAGCCTCAACTACAGCGTCGTGAGATACAACAGCATCTTCTATCTCTATTGTGCCGATTCTGTGTCCAGCTATTTTAAGGACTTCATCGGCTCTGCCCAGCAACCAGTAGTAGCCATCTTTGTCCTTGATGGCATAGTCGCCGGTATAGAACATGCCGGGGAATTTAGACCAGTAGGTCTCCTGGTACCTTTGCGGGTCTCCGTGTATGCCCATAAGCATCCCCGGCCACGGTGATTTTATAACCAGATAGCCTTTCTCTCCGGCTGGCACTGATTTACCACTTTCATCAACTATATCAGCATTGACCCCGGGCAGGGGGAAGGTTGCTGAGCCCGGCTTAAGAGGTACTGACTCTATGCCTGGGGTTGGCGATATCATCGTGCCGCCGGTTTCAGTTTGCCACCAGGTATCCACTATAGGGCATCTTTCGCCGCCGATAACCTTGTAATACCACTGCCAGGCTTCGGGGTTGATGGCTTCTCCAACGCTGCCCAGTAGCTCCAAGCTGCTCAGGTCGTGTTTTTTGACCACATCTTCGCCATATTTCATCAGCATCCTGATGCCGGTAGGCGAGGTATAAAATATAGAAACTCCATATTTCTCTACGATGTCCCACCATCTATCTACCGAGGGGTAGTCAGGAGCTCCTTCGTAGATGACTATGGCGGCGCCATGGCATAAGGGGCCGTAAACTATGGAGCTATGCCCGGTGACCCAGCCAACATCGGCGGTGCACCAGTAAACCGATTCCTCCTTTACATTAAAGACCCATTCGTAGCCGGAATTAGTGAAGACAAGATAGCCGCCGGTGCTGTGGACAATACCCTTAGGCTTTCCGGTGGTACCTGAAGTATAGAGGATGTAAAGGGGATGGGTGGCCTCAACAGGTTCAGCGGGCACGAAGGAGGCAGCATCGTCAAGTAGTTCGTGAAGCCAGAAATCTCGCCCTGGCTTCATATTTGCGGCTATACCTGCCCTTCTAGCCACCACCACCTTTTCAATTGAGGGCGATAGGCTTACGGCTTCGTCGCTGATGTTCTTCAGTTCCAGGTGTTTACCTCTTCTGAAGCCGGCATCTGCGGTGACCAGAACTTTGGCCTGTATATCGTTGATTCGGTCGGCCAGAGCCTGGGCACTGAAGCCTGAGAATACCACAGTATGAGGAGCTCCGATTCTAGCGCAGGCGAGCATGAATATAGGCAACTCGGGAATCATTGGTAGATATAGGGCGACCGTATCCCCTTTATTGACACCTAAATTTTTGAGGACTGAAGCGAATTTATTGACCCATCTATAAAGGGTAGAATAGCTTAGGACCTGGCTATCGCCCAGCTCGCCTTCCCAGTATATGGCAACTTTGCTTCTCCGCCAGGTCTTAACGTGTCGGTCTACGCATTGATAGCTGGCGTTTAGTTTGCCGCCGACAAACCAGCGGGCGAAGGGTGGTTCCCACTCAAGGACTGTGTCCCAGGTCTTGAACCAGTCTAACTTGCGAGCTTCTTCACCCCAAAAACGTTGGGGGTCTTGTATTGACCGGTTATACATATCCATATATTTCTTGAATGGCCAGTATACCGATTCAGAAGGCAAAGATGAGCTTACCATAGTTATCCTCCTTAGGTATTATATCAATTTGACGGGTGTCTTGAATTTTTGCTGGCAGTCCGGATGTCTTTGTTGGAGTCCGCAGGCATTGCAAGGCCCATAGCGGCAGTCCGGCGTCTCCTTCCCTTGCCACATGTCCTGATATTCCTTCTTGAGAAAGTTTGGGGTTACTCCGGTATCAACATGCTGCCAGGATAATGCTTCGTCCAAGGGTCGTTCTCTGTTAGCGTAGAAGCTAGGGTCAAGTCTGCTTTCTTGGAAGGCATGCAGCCAGTTGTCGTAGTTAAAACATTCATGCCAGGCATCAAACCTGTTGCCCAGTTCCCAGGCCTTGTGGATAACCTTTCCCAGCCTGCGGTCACCTCGGGACAAGGCTGCTTCAAGCTGACTGGTTTTAGTGTCCTGCCATGAAAGGTGGGCTTCAGCCCGGCGTAAGCCTTGTTTGAGCAGTTCATGTTTATAGGTTAGCTGCTCTTCTGAGTCCTGGGCTAGCCATTGGCAAGGGGTGTGGGGCTTGGGAACAAAGGTGGCTACACTGACTCTAAGCCTCGGTGAGTTGTTTTTGGTCTTCCTGCCTAGCTGGCAGGTTTTGGTTACCAGGTCGACTATGCCCTTTATGTCATCAATGGTCTCGGTGGGCAGGCCGACCATGAAATATAGTTTGAGGTTCAGCCAGCCTTTTTTAAAGGCGGCAGCGAAAGTGCCAAGCATCGCCTCTTCGGAGATACTTTTGTTTATGACGTGTCTCAGCCTTTCGGTCCCGGCCTCAGGGGCAAAGGTGAGTGTGGTCTTGCGTCGGTAAGGTAGTGACTCTATCAACTCTATCGACGACGTGTCTATGCGGAGGCTGGGTAAGGACAGGATAAGGTTATCTTGGTAATATTTGCGGGACAGCTGACCGATTAACCCGCTTATGTTAGGGTAATCTCCGGTGCTTAGAGAAACCAGGGATACTTCGTTATAGCCGCAGTTACTTACGAGCGCTGCCACGGCCTCGATTACTTCTGGCTCGGGGAGTTCACGAACCGGCCGATAAATCATACCGGCCTGGCAGAAGCGGCACCCTCGGCTGCACCCCCGCTGGATCTCGACTGCGCCGCGGTCGTGAACTACTTTTATGTAAGGTACTACTGGCTTGGTAATGGGCCGCGGTAGTCTGGCTATTATCTGGCGCTCGATCGGTAGTCTGGCTTCGGACACTTTTGGCGTGATGCTAGCGAAGCTGCCATCTTTGTGGTAGGTCACCTCATATAAACTGGGTACATACACACCAGGAAGAGCTGAGGCTTCTCGTAACAGTTGCTTTTTATTGTCCTTGTAAGCCCGGAAGGCTTCTAGTAATTTCAATATCGCCTCTTCAGCCTCACCGATGACAAATAGGTCTATAAAATCAGCCATTGGCTCCGGGTTAAGAGCGCAGCTGCCTCCAGCTATTATCAGAGGGTGCGAATCGTTCCGCTGATGACTGAACAGTGGAATTTTGGCCATGTCGAGCATATTTAATACATTGGTGTAGGTAAGTTCATAGCCCAAGGAAAAGCCGATGATGTCGAAATCTGCCAGAGGATGTTTGGTCTCCAGGCTGAACAGTGGGATGTTATGCTGTCGCAGTAGCGCTTCCATGTCCACCCAGGGAGTATAGACTCTCTCGGCGAGGACGTCGGGCTGGTCATTGAGTATTTTATAAAGTATCGGCAGTGCCAGATTGGACATGCCCACTTCATACACATCGGGGAAGGCTAGGGCAATTCGAATTGGAGTCGCCTGCCAATCTTTAACGAGGCTATTCCATTCGCCCCCAGTGTAGCGAGCCGGCTTAGAGGCCTGGTAAAGAATATCATCGGAAGCGTTCATTTTCATTAACCTAGTTAGTCAATTATAGCTTTCAGGCTCTGTAGCTTTCAATTGTGTAGCTGCGGGGCTAGAGCCTCCTATGTCATTGCGAGTCCTTCGCCACATGTCATTCTGAGCGTAGCGAAGAATCTCATATAGCTCAGGATAAACTCCGCTTGGTAATCTCTTACAGGGACTTTGCCACTCCCCGAGATTGCTTCGTCGCCCTGCTCCTCGCAATGACACCTGAATTCGTGGCTTTATACAAGCAAATGTAGGGATAGGCCTTCAGACCTGTCCGAAGCTCTCGTTCTGTGTCATCCTGAGTGCAGCGAAGAATCTACCATTGCCTCTCCGTGGCGCTCCCCATTAAGTGAGATTCTTCGGTCGCTCCGCTCCCTCAGAATGACATGGGGGAAAGGCTCCCTCAAAATGACAGGTAACATGTAGCAGCGTCCCTGAATGGGCGCCGCTCCTCATTTCCATAAAGTTGAATCTTCCCTTTAATTAGGTACAAATGCTGTTGACGCTTATATGATGAGATGCTACAATATTGCGTTGGTTTGGCCTAATCAGCATAGAAGGGGGGCACATAATGATTTTAATCGGCGAAAGTATTCACATCATCTCCAAGGAAGTCAACGATGCTGTCAAGGAACGGAATCCCAAGGTAATTCAGGACTTAGCCAAAGCACAGGCTGAAGCCGGGGCTGATTACATAGACTTAAATCTCGGCCCGGCGAAAAGGGATCCGGAAGAGGTAACCCAATGGCTGGTCAATACAATTCAAGGAGTCACCGATTTACCTATATCCGTGGACACCTTAAATCCCATAGCCATGGAGGCTGGCCTCAAAGTCTGCAAGAAAAGGCCTCTGCTTAATTCAGCTTCAGGAAGGACCGACAGCAAGGAGCGCATGCTGCCACTAGCTAAGAAATACAATACCGATGTGGTCATCTCGGTGCTGACCGACAAAGGTTGTCCTCCAGATATTGATTCCAGGACAGAAAGCATCATGGAGACGGTTGCCCTGGCTAACGAGCTCGGTATCCCCAACGAAGATATCTGGGTTGACCCCATCATCTTGCCGGTCAGCGCTGACCAGAAACAGGTGGCTGAAGCTTTAGAGTTTATAAAGATATTGCAGGATCTCTTACCCGGCGTTAAATCTACGGTGGGGTTGTCAAACGTGTCCAATGGTACACCTGAGGAACTAAGGGGCATCCTAAATCGCACCTACATGGTGATGCTGGGCAGATGTGGACTGTACTCGGCAATTGCTGATACCTTGGACAAGGAACTCGTAAGTTTGAATAAAGGTGAATCACCTAACATCGTTGACCTTATTTACAAGACGATGGATGGAGAGGCTATAAATATGTCTTCTTTGCCGCAAAAAGAGCAGGATTACGTGAAAACCACCAGAGTGCTCATGGGAGAGACGCTTTATTCTCATGCCTGGCTTGAGAGCTAGAAATCTTTAGAAGGAGTGAACGATGGAATACAAAGCACCCGTGGAGGCCTATTCAGGAAAAGTAGCGGAGGTGGTGATTGGAAAGGGAGAAAAAGCTATGAAGATTGGGGGGGAGAGTGTTCTTCCCTTCCATTTTTTTGAGGGAACAATTCAGAACCGACCGCGACTGGCTTTAGAAGTTTTTGATGCTGAGCCGCAGGGTTGGAGTGAATGGGAGCTTAAGCCTTATAAAGACATTGCTTCAGACCCGGTGGCCTGGGCTAAGAAGTGCCTGGAACTTGGTGCTGACCTCGTCTGTCTCCGTCTGGTGAGCACTGACCCGGCGGGAAAGAATGCTCCGGCTGACAAGGCTGCTAGTGTGGTTAAGCAAGTGGCATCGGCCATAAAGTCGCCGCTCATCGTCTACGGCTCGGGAGATGGGACGAAGGATATCGAGGTTTTGACCAAAGTAGCTGAAGCCTGTGCGGGCGAAAATCTCCTCCTGGGTCCGGTGGCGAAGGAAAACTATGAGCCGATAAGCAAGGCAACTCTAGACCACGGGCATTGCATAATCGCGCAGAGCCCGCTGGATATAAACCTGGAGAAAGAATTAAATGTGAAGCTTTTGAAGTCATTCCCACGTGAGCGGATAGTCATCGACCCGTTGAGCTCAGCTCTGGGCTATGGCATGGAATATAGCTTCACCATAACGGAGAGAACGAAGCACATTGGTGTTATGTTCGGAGACAACACCATGCAGATGCCTATTATAGCTGACTTGGGCAGCGAGTGTGCCAGAACTAAACAGGCGAAGGGAAACGAGAAGCAGGGGCTACTATGGGAAAGCATTACCGCGCTCAGCCTGCTTCTAGCTGGAGCCAATATCCTGGTATTGAGGCAACCTGAAAGCCTTAAGCTCATGAAAGAGATAATCGAGGGCAAGATATGAGATCGTTGAGTAACTTCTCCCCGTCATTGCGAGCGAAGCGTGGCAATCTCTGGGATTGCTTCGGGCTTAACGCCCTCGGAATGACAGAAAAACACTGGTAAAATATAGTATTGATAATTATTCCTAATAATGGTATAATTCTTACGTTAATAGATTTAATGGGGGTTAAAACAAATGGCAGTAGTTACCAAGAAAAAGGATACAAGAAAAGGCCAAGTTAAGGAGATAATAAGGGCTGAAGACCAATGGGAGCCTATCGGGCATACGCCTATGCCTGAACTCCCTGATTTGAGAAACTGGGATATGAGGCTGCTCAAGACCTATAAACCGTTTTATGCCCCTATGTGTGACTTGTGTTGCTTCTGCACTTATGGAAAGTGCGACCTCACCGGTGATAAGAGGGGCGCTTGCGGCATCGATATTTCAGCTCAGCAGGCTAGGGTTGTCCTGTTAGCCTGTTGCATGGGCACAGCGGCCCATGGTGGACATGCTCGCCATGTCCTTCACTATTTGATTGAGAAGCACGGTAGAGATTATAAGATTAACCTTGGCGACCAGATATTTGTTGAGGCGCCACATATAAGGACAGTCCTTGGTCTCAAGCCTGAGACCTTAGGAGACCTGGAGAAAGCTATTGAGTACGTTGAGAGCCAGCTTATTCACTGTGTCTCAGCGCTTCATACAGGTCAGGAAGGGTCAGCTCTTGACTATGAATCGAAGGCTCTGCATATTTCGATGCTGGACCATGTGGCGATGGAAGCTGCTGACATCGCTGAGATAGTGGGTTTCGGCTATCCGACTTCGGTGGCCGATACTCCCTTGGTTGACTTGGGTTGGGGAGCAGTAGATAGGACAAAGCCGTTAGTCCTCTTGATAGGACATAACCCGGTAACAGCCATTCCTATCGTTGATTACTTGAACCAAAACAATCTGCAGGATAAAGTCGAAGTTGCCGGCATTTGCTGTACAGCTCAGGAAGTGGTGAGGTATAGCAGCAGAGCTAAGGTCATTGGTCCGCTTTCTCGCCAGCTTTTCTTCATCAGGTGCGGCATCGCCGATGTTATCGTTACTGATGAGCAGTGCGTCAGGTGCGACACACCTGGAGAGGCTGCCAAAGTGGGCACGGCGTTGATTGCCACTAATGATAAAATCTGCTACGGTCTTGAAGATGTCACCAAGAGGGATGCTGGCGAAATAGTCAAAGAGATGGTGAACGGGGGGAAGCAGACTCTAATATTTGACCCAGAGAAAGCTGCCGAAGTAGCGGTCAGGGTAGCTATGGAGCTGGCACCGAAGAGGAGTAAGGTATTGACTAAGCCAGAGGAAGTGCCTGAGCTAGCTAAAGACCATCGGCTGTGTAACATGTGTAGCCAGGTTTGCCCCAATCTGTTGCCGGTCGGCGATGCTATTGAAGCGGCGAAGAACGGCAATATACAGCCACTGGTGGAAGTGTTTAATAAATGTATTGGCTGTGGCAAGTGCGACCAGGAGTGCCCTCGCCATGTGCCCATAATCAAGATGATGCAGGCGGCGGCCAGCTGGGAAACGTGGAAAATGAGGGTGGGGCGAGGACCAATCATGGATACTGAGATCAGAAAAGTAGGCGCGCCTATCGTCTTGGGCACCATCCCCGGGATAATCGCCATTGTCGGCTGCTCCAACTTTCCTGAAGAAATCACTGAGGTGGCTGAAATCGCTGAGGAGTTTGCCAAGAGGAAATATATCGTGGTGCTTAGTGGCTGTTCGGCTATGGCAGCGGGGATGAAGAAGGATAAGGAAGGCAAGACGATTTATGAGAAATATCCGCCTAATTTCGATGCCGGTGGTGTTCTCAATGTCGGCTCCTGTGTGGCGAATTCCCATATCACAGGAGCTGCCATGAAAGTAGCTAATATCTTTGCTACCTTGCCTCTGAGGGGCAACTATGAAGTCATAGCTGACTATATCTTGAACCGGGTTGGCGCCTGCGGTTTGGCTTGGGGCGCTTATTCTCAGAAGGCAGCATCGATTGCTACGGGTTGCAATCGACTGGGGATACCGGTGGTTTTAGGCCCTCATTCCTCCAAGTACCGAAGGCTCTATCTGAGCCGGAAGGAAGAGGATGACTGGACGGTAATGGACGGAAGAGAAAAGAAGCTGGTAAATACTGAGGAGCCGTCGCCTGAGCACCTGATTACTGTAGTAGAGTCCAAGGAAAGAGCGATGGTCACTATGGCCAAGCTGTGCATCAGGAAGAATGATACTCCTCAGGGGCGGCAGCTGAAGCTTACCCATTATATCGGCCTGCATAAGCAGTATCTGGGAACCTTGCCAGATGACCTTCACCTATTCGTTAGAAAGGCTTCGGATATACCCATCTTCTTTAAGAAAGAAGTGATGGCCTATCTGGAGAAAGTGGGCTGGAAGGAGAAGCCAGTTTTGACTCTACCTACCTTGATCGGAACTTATCCATCAGAGGTGCCTTTGGAGGCAGTTGTTCACTAGGAGAAGAACCTAAAATTAAGAGAACCGGATGCGCATTCTAGTAGCTATACAAGGCCATTATGGCCAGAGAATTGCAGACAATATCAGGCAACATTGTCCGGCTGACTGGAAAGTTTACACTTATAGCTTTCCATCGGACTTGCCAGCCATAATTGATGATGCTGACCAGTTTCTGCCAAAGGAGTTGCCAGCGGCTGATTTGCTGATATCTCTGGGTGAGCACCCCGGGGTGGCTCAGATGATTCCTGACATGGTAAAGAAGAGCGGTGCCAAAGCGGTGGTCGCACCAGCAGATAACCGTGTCTGGCTGCCACCCGGCTTAGCCAAGCAGATTAAGCGCAAGCTGGAATCTATGGGGGTTGAGATGGTCTATCCAGTTCCCTTCTGCACCTTGACGGAGAAGGATAGTCAAAACCTGTATATCCGTGAATTTGCTAAGTATTTCGGCAGGCCAGAAGTGACTGTAGATTTTGATAGAGACCGAATTGAAAGGGTCACAGTTATCAAAGGGGCTCCCTGTGGCTGCAGCCTGTATGTGGCTGATGGCCTGGTTGGAGTCTGGGAACGTGATGCTGTGGAGAAAGCCGGGCTTCTGCATCACCACTACCCGTGTCTGGCAACAATGGTGATGGATCAGGAATTTGAAGATACCTTGATGCACCGTGCTGGACTTATGACTAAACTGGCAGTGGAGAAAGCTATTAAGGGTGTAAAGGTAGCCAAGTAAGGAGGTTTGTATTATGACAACGACTTTACCCTATCATCGAGTTAATGTGTTGACCGGGACCAAGGCAGCTAGGCTTATTGAAGATCCTAGCGAGTATGCTCACCTGATCAAACGGGCTAATAGGCCGCTTCTGGTGCTTGGCTCATGGGCTCTTACCACGACTTTGGGCGGCAAGCTCCTTATAGAGTATGGCGTGGAGATAGCCAAGACACTTGATATCCCGATATGCGCCACAGCCCATACCAAGAAGAAGCTGCTTGAGCTGGGCGTTGAGCCGGCCAGCAGCTATGACGTTATAGAGATAATCAACCATCTCAAGGACCCGGGATGGAAGGGGGTTAAAAAGGAAGGCAATCACGATTTGGTGATGTTTCTAGGGTTCAGGACTGACCTCGGTGAACAGGGTTTGTCGACTTTAAAGCATTTTGCCCCGCATCTGAAAACGATGACTTTGTGCAAATACTACTATCCGAATGCAAGTTATTCCCTTCCTAACTTTAGAAAAGATGAGCAATGGAAGGAGTTTCTAGATAATCTAATAACTAATTTAAAGAGTAAGGAGGCATAGAATGGCAGGTATTTTCCCAGTAGATGTTGGCCCACAATACGAGGGCGAAGTAATCAGGAAAGCCGACTTATATGTTGAGTTCGGCGGCCCCAGTATAAAAAACAAGTTTGAGTTGGTGACGCTGAAGGGTCTTGATGAGGTCGAGAACGAGAAGATAGAAATCATCGGCCCGGATATAAAGGACATGAAAGAAGGGGGAAGTTACTCTCTGGGTTTGATGATTGATGTCGCCGGCGAGAAGCTGGAAAAAGACATGGAGCCGGTCTTTGAGAGAAGGATGCACCTTTATGCAAACTACATCGAAGGCCTGTATCATATGAACCAGAGAGACGATGTCTGGATGAGGTTAAATAAGGACTCCTTTAATAAAGGGCTTAATTCGCTCGAGGGGATGGGCAAGATACTGATGTTTCTTTATACATCGGAGTTGGACGTTATCGAAAAGATTTCCATCACCTTTGTTACCGATGAAAAGAAGGTTGAGGAACTTATATCGAAGGCCCGTGAAATTTACAAGGCCAGGGATGAAAGAGCCAGAGGGTTAAAGGAAGAGGACGTAGAGGAGTTTTATAGCTGTGCCCTGTGTCAGAGCTTTGCCCCAACTCACATCTGTATAGCTACACCGGAGAGGATTGCCAATTGTGGGGCTATAAGCTGGTTCGATGGTAGAGCGGCTTATAAGCTTGACCCGGAGGGTCCGGTACAGGAGGTAAAAAAGGGCGAATGTCTGGACCCGATAAGAGGGGAGTACAGTGGCTGCAATGAGCTGGGAGCGGTAAAATCTATGGGGGCTTATAACCGGGTCTTTCTACACAGCGCTTTCGAGCATCCGCATACCTCCTGTGGTTGCTTCCAGGCGATCTGGTTCTACATCCCTGAAGTTGATGCCTTTGGCCTCGTCCATCGAGATTTCGCCGGCCCAACTGTAGTTGGTGTACCTTTCTCTACCATGGCTGCGGATACCAGCGGCGGCCGGCAGGTAGAGGGCTTTTTGGGCCTGGCACTGGAGTATTTGAGGTCGCCCAAGTTCCTATATGCAGATGGCGGCTTAAGGCGTTTGGTGTGGATGCCAAAGGAGATAAAAGAGAGATATAAGGAGGCTATACCTGCCGACGTGTACGATAAGATAGCTACCGAGGAAGATGCCAAAAACATTGATGAGCTGGTAGCGTTTTTGGATAAGGTAGGACATCCGTGGGTGAAGGGTGAGGTAGAACTTCCTGTATAAAATGGACTAGGAGGATTGACATGGCGTTAAAAGGAACTGACGTTGTAAAGAGGCTTCCAGATGGAGGCAAGAAGAATTGCCGTGAGTGTGGCTTTCCCACCTGTTTTGCCTTTGCCATGAAGCTGGCTGCTAGAGGTGTCTCGCTTGATAAATGCCCCTACCTTCCGCTAGATGTTAAGGCTGAACTTGAAGAAGCCTTGGCACCACCTATTAAGCCGGTAACCATTGGCACTGGCAAAAATGCCCTTGATATCGGTGGTGAAGAGGTGATTTATCGGCATGAGAAGACCTTTGTTCATCAGCCGGGCATCGCCCTGCTTATCTCGGACAAGGAGACTGAGGCAAGGGTTGATGAGAAGATTAAGAAGATAAAAGAGCTGCAGTTCCCCTGGGTGGGGCTGACCTTAAAGACGAATGTGGTGGCACTGCAATTTGAGTCAGGTGATAAAGCCAAATTTGAGGCATTGGTAAAGAAGGTCTGCGAGAGCACCGACCTGCCTGTAGTGTTAATGTCCGAAGATGTTGATGTTCTGCTTTCAGCTCGAAAGATATGCGGTGACAGGCGGCCTCTGCTCTATCCGGTAACTAAAGACAACATCGACAAGGTGATTGCCGGTATTAAGGCCTCGCCGACGCCAGTGGTAGTGAGGGGTAAAAGCGTGGAGGAGCTGATACCATTGACCACCAAGTTGAAGGATGCAGGCATCGAGGAGATCGTCTTGGACCCAATCGCCAAGAATATGCAGGAAGCCATCAGGGACCAGACGCTAATTCGACGGGCGGCTTTGAAGCAGAACTTCAGACCACTCGGTTATCCGACCATCGGATTTCCGTGCTTCATAGCTAAAGACGAAATCAGGCAGGTCCTTCTAGCTGCTATGTTTGTGATTAAGTATCCTGGCATTATTGTCCTTTCTGACTTTGACCAATACTCGCTATTGCCGTTGCTGGTACAGAGACTCAACATTTACACTGACCCGCGAATACCGATGTCGGTGGAACAGAAGATCTACGAGATAGGTGAGCCGAATGATGAATCACCAATCCTGATTACTAGTAACTGGGCGCTGACTTATTTCATTGTTGCTTCGGAAATTGAAGGTAGTAAAGTTCCGTCCTGGCTGTGTGTAAAGGACACTGAAGGGCTTGGTGTTCTTACCGGCTGGGCTGCCGGCAAGTTCTCTGGCGACTCTATCGGACCATTCATCAAGAAGTCAGGGATTGAGGGTAAAGTAAAGCACAGACGGCTGGTTATTCCGGGCAAGGTCGCCCGGATTAGAGGTGAGCTAGAAGAGGCGCTGCCGGGTTGGGAAATCATAGTCGGGCCCAGAGAAGCCAGCGAGATACCAGCTTACCTGCCGAGCCTCGTGAAGAAGTGGAAGAACTAAAGCAGGAACTGGCAGACATCCTGAAACCGGATAAAAAAAATAGGCGCCATCTAATTTCCCTTCTTCAGGAAGTTCAACAGAAGTCTGGTTATCTTTCAAAAGAGGCGATGCTAGCCATCGCTGAGTTCCTGGACATCCCAGGAAGCACGGTCTACGGCATCGTCACTTTTTATAATCAATTCCGTTTTACTCCGCTGGGCAAGCACCCGGTGAAAGTTTGCATGGGCACCGCCTGCCACTTGGCCGGTGGCAAGCTTGTCCTGGAGGCAATGGCCAGGGAACTGGACATCGAGGTTGGCGGCATTACACCTGACCACGGGTTCAGTCTGGACAGGGTAGCTTGCGTTGGCTGTTGTGCCTTAGCTCCAGTAGTTGTAATCGGCGATTCCGTTCACCCGAAGATGACGCCCCCGAAGGTGGAGGAGGTGCTGGTGACCATCAAGCCGGTGAGCCAGGAACAATTAGAAAAGCAGTAAAGAGAATGTTTGGCAGCGCCGTTTGTCATTGCGAGCGAAGCGAAGCAATCTCATGCCTCCTCACCCCCAACCGAGATTGCCACGGTACTACATACCTCGCAATGACAGAATAAAAGTAGCTGCGGGGCTTTAGCCCCGCCAGCGCGACCCTAAAGGGTCGCAACTACATTTAGAATGGAGTGTTGCAGCACTCTCAAGGTAAGGGCAGTTGATGACCTTTGAGGAGATTCAAAATCAGGCGAAGTCAGATTGGAACTCTCTGTATCACGGTGAAGTTCCTCATATCCTCGTTGGCACCGCTACTTGCGGCCGAGCTGCCGGCGCATTGCCCGTTGTTGAAGCCTTTAACCGGGAACTGTCGAGGCGGAATGCTCAAGCTAAGGTGAGCGAGGTTGGCTGTATCGGGCTTTGCTCCCTTGAGCCTCTGGTCACCATAATTAAACCAGACTCCTTTACGGTTTGCTACAACAATGTGACTCCTCAGGTTGTGCCTACGCTTGTCGAAGGCTACATCCAGAATGATGACCCCTGCCTCGACCTAGCTTTGGGCACGCTAGGAGGTGGTGAGGGTGAGGCAGTTTATATTCCTGAGCTGTCCAGATTTGAGCATGAACATCGTTTGCTGCTACGCAATTGTGGCTACACTGACCCTGGGGATATAAACCATTACGTTGCTAATGGTGGCTACATTAGCCTGGTTAAAGCTCTGAAGATGGAGCCGGTTGCCATAATCGAAGAGATAAAGAGGTCGGGCCTCAGAGGGCGAGGTGGTGCTGGCTTCCCTGCCGGCAGGAAGTGGGAGCTTTGTAAACAGGCTCCCAGCGAGACCAAATATGTGATTTGTAATGCTGATGAAGGTGACCCCGGGGCTTTTATGGACCGTGTGGTCTTGGAGAGCGACCCACAGCAAGTTATCGAAGGCATGATTATTGCCGCCTATGCTGTTGGTGCCCACGACGGATTTATATACATTCGAGCTGAATACCCTCTAGCCATTGAGCGGTTGGAGGTTGCCTTAGAACAGACAGCGAATCTGGGACTGCTGGGCGACAATATTTTAGGCAGCGGCTTCAGCTTCCATATAGAGATAGTCCAGGGGGCTGGTGCCTTCGTCTCCGGTGAGGAGACAGCTTTGATGATGGCAATAGAAGGCAAGCGGTCAATGCCAAGGCCACGCCCACCATACCCTTCAGAGTCGGGCCTTTGGGGTAAACCTACGGTTCTCAACAATGTAAAGACCTATGCTTACATTCCTCTGATACTTGAGCGTGGAGCAGGCTGGTTTTCAAGCCTCGGCACCGAAGGCAGCAAGGGCACGGCGGTGTTTGCTCTAGCTGGAAAGATGGTTAACACCGGACTGGCAGAAGTGCTTATGGGTATGACTCTGTATGAGCTTATCTTCGATATCGGTGGGGGCATTCGAGGCGGCAAGAAATTCAAAGCGGTGCAGATCGGTGGGCCTTCGGGTGGCTGCTTGCCCGAAAGTATGTTGCAGACCCCGGTAGATTTTGATTCGCTGCGCAAAGCCGGGGCAATCATGGGTTCCGGCGGTGTGATTGCCATGGATGAGGACAACTGCATGGTTGACACGGCTAAATTCTTTCTTGACTTCACGCAAAAAGAATCCTGTGGCAAATGTTCTACTTGCCGCATTGGCACCAAGCACATGCTGGATATATTGGAGGATATTACTGCTGGGAGAGGCAGGGTTGAGGACATAGATTTACTGGTTGAACTGGGTGAGGATGTGAGGGGTGGTTCACTGTGTGGTTTGGGCCGAACAGCGCCCAATCCGGTCCTGACCACTATTCGCTATTTTCGAGACGAGTACGAGGCTCATATCCTCGAGAAGCGGTGTCCGGCGCTGGTGTGCAAGGAGCTTATCGCCTACTATATCCTTCCTGAGAAATGCGAGCGAGGCTGTGAGCATTGTGTCCTCACCTGCCCGGTGGAGGCAATCAGTTCTACTGAGAAGGGGATAAAGGTCATCGACCAGACTAAGTGCACCAAGTGTGGCAGTTGCCAGTTGGTCTGCCCACCGGAGTATAATGCCGTTATCCGCCTCTCCCCACCCAGCTTGGTGCCAGTGTCAGATACCAAGGAATCTGAATAAGACAGCTAATGGCTGTGTTTTTTCATCGCTGCTACCAGGCCTTCGTATTCCTTATGTAATTTTCTAGGGTCTTCCTCAGTCATAGATTGCAACTTACTGGCTAGGCGATTTGGCAACCTTACATCAGCCTTATCATTACTAAATGGATGGAACTGCTTCGGTGTTCCATAGGAGTAGGACACGCCGCCTGTGGTAAATAATATGCCACTCATTCTTCTGTATATTTGTGGTGCGGTATCGATTTCTTGCTGGATGCATTTAATTGTCTCTTCAAACTCACGATTGTTTAACGATACAGTATCGCTCCAAAGCACCACAATGTTTAGCTCTCTATCCTTTAACTGCCTGAGTTTGCCTTGTATAGTGCTGAGTAAATTCTCTACTCTATATGGTAATATCCAGCCAACACCTTCTTTAGATTGGTGTATTGCATTATCCTCTTCGTTCTCACGTTTTCTCGTTATTTCAAAGTACACAGTCCGTCTGTTGTATGTGGCTTTAACATCGGTGGCTTTCTTGGCGTATTCTATTTCAATTTGCTTAAACCCATTCCTTGCAAGTATCCTTGCAAATCGGCCCTCCCTCAGAATATCAGAATACTCCTCCTTGTTTGAAAGCCTTTGTGATAATATTTTTAGTAATTTATCCAAACCGCCCACAGCTCTTTTCTGAAGTTCACTAATTATTTTTATTACTCGATCTATTTTGAACTCCTCATAGCCTGCTTGACGCATCTTCTCGCAAAGCCCATTCAATTCGACCTGGATTTCTGAAGACTTGTTTTCCATCTGAACATAATCCATTTTATTTACTAGTCGATTATATTATAAGGGTTCCAGCGTACATACACTAGTTGGGTTCTGCCAATACCGCATTAATTACTCGTAAATATTAATCAATAAGGGCCGTTTTTGGCGCTCTGGTCGAAGGCTATACTAAAAACCGAATCTGGATATGTTCCCTGAGGATTTTATATTCCTGCGTAAGCCTTAACAGTTTGAGTTCTTGAGGTCACAATTTGTGACCTCAAGTCAATGGGGCGGGTGACACTATCCTCCTTGTGCCTTCACCGAGCAGCTTGACAAGTAAAGCGGTTTGGCTCATACTATAGTATGAAAATGGTATGAAGGAGAGATGTTATGGCGAAGACAGCCAAGATTGCCATCAGCCTTCCTGAGGATGTGTTGGATGCTGTGGAGCGGGAGCGGGAGGAAAGCGGTGAGAGCCGTAGTGAATTCTTCCGCCGTGCTGTGGAGATGCTGCTGCGCCGCCGGCGGGAACAGGAAATGAGCCAGCAGTATGCACGCGCCTATCAACGGATGCCCGAGACTAAAGAGGAGGTTACAGCAGCATACCGTGCTGCCAGCAATATTCTGGCTGAGGAACCCTGGTGATGAGGTGGGGCGAGATTTGGTGGGCAGAGCTGGAATCTCCCACAGGGCGACGGCCGGTGGTGCTTTTGTCTCGTGACGAGGCATACAATGTCCGTTCTTTGGTTATTGTGGCACCAGTTACTACTAGAATCCGTCACATTCCTTCCGAAGTGCCTTTAGGGGTTGATGACGGGATGTCCCAGGACTGTGTGGCTAATCTGGATACTATAACCACCATCCCCAAGGGCTGCCTTCATAGCCGGCTGACCACCTTGAGTCCTCGGAAACTAAAAGAAATTGAGGCAGCTATTCATTTCGCTCTGGGCTTGGAGTAACCGGGTTGCCATTAAGTTTGGTGCCAACATCGGTGGTTAAAGGCACAGGGTAATTTTGACTGAAGGCAAAGGGTGACTATGTGGGAGTCTGAAAAGAAGGTGGTTGCTTGAGGCGGCTCAGGAGATGGCTAAGAAGGGGCTGGTGGTGGGCACGGCGGGGAATGTGAGCTTGCGGCGACTCAAAAAGACCCTAGCGGACGGGAACTGCTGGCCGTTACGCCCAGCGGGTGCCGCTATGACTCACTTGAAGTTGGCGACATAGTGATAGTCGACTTCGAGGGGCAGCGTGTTGAGGGGAAACTCAACGCTTCTACAGAGGCGGCAATACACATCGAGGTTTACAAAGCTCGTAAAAAAATCAATGCCATCGTCCATGCTCACCTCGTTTTCTGCAGCGTCATTGCTGTTGCTGGCCTCGAGATACCAGCCATTATCGATGAGCAAGTCACCTATATCGGCGGAGAGATAAAAGTCGCCGAGTACGCTCTTCCCGGCAGTCGAGAACTGGCAAGAAATGCGGTCTCGGCGTTGGGGCCGAGAAATGCCGTTATACTGGCAAATCACGGCGCTCTCAGTGTGGGCAGGGACCTGAGCGAAGCCCTCACTATCTGCGAGCTATTAGAGAACACGGCGAGAATATACATCTGTGCCTTGGGGCTGGGGAAAGTTCACCCGCTTCCGGCTGAAGTAACCGAGTTGGAGAAGGCGTTCTTCGCTTCTATCTACGGTGAGGGCGAGGGATAGCCTCAGCCCGTTTAACTTCTGACCGGTTCCTTTATCAGTGTTGCTAATATATATGATGCCGTAGATTAGCACCCCCGTTTCAATGTATAATATCGGGTTGTGTGTGAGAACTTGGGGCAATGCCCTGGCCTCTTGATGGCTGAGAGACTTGAAAAGTAAGACTGGAGGTGTGAAGTGACAACGACGATTGTAGTGGCTGGGAAAGGGGGTGTTGGCAAGACGGCTATCGCTGCCTTGCTGATAGAGTTGCTGTCTAAGAAGGGAGTAGTTCTGGCTATCGATGCTGACCCTGCCACCAACCTCAACACTGCTCTGGGTCTGCCTTTGGGGGAAACCGTAGGCCGGGCTCGTGAGGATGTTACTGAAGATATACAGAAGGGACGCCTTTCGCCTGCCGTTTCCAAGCAAGATGTTCTGGATATGAAGATAAGGGAAGCCTTGGTGGAGTCGGCGAAGGTTGACCTGCTGGCTATGGGGCGGCCTGAGGGCCCTGGGTGCTACTGCGCCGCCAATCACATGCTGCGTCTTTCCATAGACCGGCTGGCTAACAATTACGATTATACGGTTATCGATTCTGAAGCTGGGATGGAACATATAAGCCGTCAGACGACACGGGACGTGGACTTCCTGCTTATTGTCTCCGATGTGACCATGCGGGGTATCACCACGGCGGCTAGAATGAAAGACTTGATTAAGGAAATGAGAACCAAGGTCGGGAAGGTGTGCCTGGCAGTAAACCGGGTTAAGAACGGTCTGCCACAGGAGATAGGAAAGGCTATCAGCGATTTTGGACTTGAGCTTATCGCTACCATACCTGAAGACTCGAATCTTGCCGATTTGGATATAAAAGGCAAGCCGGTAATTGAGCTCCCTGAAAATTCACCGCTCAGGCAGGGGGCAAAGGAAATAATGTCTAAGCTTGCGCTATGAGTCGCTTGTGCAGGAAGGCATCAAATGGGGCTTAAGGATAAGAAATTGATTGGTCTGCAGGAAATCGAGGGAGCAGTAAGTCCGCACCAGAAGCAGGTTGATATGGCGCTGAAAACCAGGAAGGAAGCCTTAGAATACGTTGCTGACGTTTCTAAGTTAGCTGAGTTTATCGGCGGCAAGGTGGAATCCCTGGGAATGGGCGAGGACTGGGCAATAAGCAAGGAGATCTTTCCTGGGGTGCGGGTCTTTTTTGTTTTTAATCATGCCGATGATGAATTCGCCAGCAGTCTTAAAGTCCTATTCTCTGGTGACAGGATAAAGCTGATGAAGGGGGAGGACTTGGCTGGCTTCGTCATTCTCTATGTCATCCACATGCTTAGATATGTAAAGGAAAGCAATCCCGGGAAAAGTCTTCCCGAGGTTTGTTATAGAGTATAAAGATTTTAATGTGAGCATTTGAGGTGATAAATGGCAGGTAATGCCGATCTCGACGGCGTGTTCAACCCCAAATCAGTGGCTATCGCTGGGATTTCGCCCAACAAAGCCTATGACGGTATGGCTGAAACCTATTTAAAGGCTATAGTCCAGTGCAATTTCAGCGGTGGAATCTATCCTATAAACCCAAAAGGTGGTGAATTTCGGGGGTTTAAAGTCTATCCGAATGTTAAGGACGTCCCAGATTCAGTTGACTACGTCATCTCCTGTATTCCAGCGGCTTCGGTGCCGAAGTTAGTTAAAGACTGCGCCGCCAAGGGGGTGAAGGCGGTGCAATTTTTCACCTCCGGCTTCAGTGAAAATGGCACAGAGGAGGGCAGAAAGCTGGAGGTGGAGATTTGCGACCTAGCCCGACAAGGTGGCATCAGGCTCATCGGCCCTAATTGTATGGGAGTGTATTGTCCCAAAGCCGGCTTATCTTTTGCCCCTGATTATCCCACGGAGAGCGGTCCGGTGGCTTTTATTTGCCAGAGCGGTGGCAACGCTATTTATTTCACCCGGTATGCCGCCCAGCGTGGCGTTCGTTTCAGCAAGGTGGTCTCCTTCGGCAATGCTGCAGATGTTGATGAGAGCGACCTGCTGGAATATCTTACCAGTGACCCTGAGACTAAAATCATAGCTGCCTATATTGAGGGATTGAAGGACGGCAGGCGCTTTAGTAAAGCCGTGAGAAGGGCGGCAGCAGCCAAGCCTGTTATAATGATGAAAGGTGGCTGCACTGAGGCTGGGGCAAGGGCAGTGGCTTCTCATACTGGCGCTTTGGCCGGGTCAGCCAGGATATGGGATGAGCTTTTGCGGCAGGTGGGGGTTATTCCTGTGTCTACTTTGGAGGAGTTAGCCGATATTCTGGTTACCTTCCTTTATTTGCCTGTACCTCACGGGCGGAGACTCGGGGCTATTGATGTTGGTGGTGGGGCTGCGGTTGTGGCTACTGATGCGTATGTTTCCGCCGGGCTTGATTTGCCACCACTGCCTCAGGAATTGCGACAGAAGCTCAGGAGTTTCCTCAGCACTGATGCTGGCCTAAGCGTTAACAATCCTGTTGACCTTGCCGCTCAATATTATAATACTTTACGGGCCTATTCCGTGGTGAAGACTCTGGCTGATTATGGTGGCGTTGATATTCTTGTTTTCCATTTACCTTTGGGCATTAATCCGCCGTTTCCCTCTTTCCCCAAGGAGTTTGCTATTGCCATACTGGATAACGCGATTAGAGTCCACAATGAGACTGATAAGCCGATGGTGGTGGTTATTGACCAGCTTACCACTGTTGAAAGCTGGGAAACAGCCATTGCTTGTCAGCAGAAGTGCCAACAGGCAAGAATTCCAGTTTATTTTTCAGTAAGTAGTGCTGCCAAAGCTCTCGACCGGTTTATGCGGTATCACGAAAAAAAGAGAGGTTGATAATGCCACAGGAGAATATAGCTGCCTTATTCACGCCGATTAAAATCAAAGGCCTAAAAATCAAGAACCGTATAATCATGGCGCCGATGCAGCTGAGTCTGGGATTTCGCAGCCAGAGGGCTAAGGCTTTTTACCTCGAGCGAGCCCGAGGAGGTGTAGGCGCCATTATCTTGCCGGGTACCGCGGTGGATATTTTGGCCTCTGACGAAGCCTGGGGAAAAAGCGGAGCTCTGGCTTCATTCTTGCAAGGATTGTCATCACTTGCCAGAGACGTTCATGATGCAGGGGCAAAGCTGGGGATTCAACTATGGCACGGTTTCCATTTCCCTGCTGGGCTCAGTGGCGTGCAAGGAGAATTGATTGCCCCTTCACCTGTGGAAAAAGCACGAGAACTTAAGGTGGCTGAAATTGAAATTATAATTGGCAAGTTTGCTGCTGCCGCGGCTAGTGCCAAGGAAGCCGGCTTAGATTTTGTGAATATTCACGGTGCCCACGGGTACCTGCTGCACCGATTTTTCTCCCCTTTGGATAACAGGCGAAATGATAAATATGGTGGCAGCGTGGGGAAGAGAATGACCTTTGCCCTGGAGTGTGTCAAGGCCGTCAGAAAGGCTGTGGGCCAAGATTACCCTTTGTTCTGGAGACTATCTTCTGAAGAAGGAGTAGTGGGTGGCATCACGCTGGAGCAGAGCATCAAATTGGCTAAGGCCCTGAAAAAAGCCGGAGTTGATGTCATCGATGTTTCCTTCGGACGCCTTCCCAGACAAATTATGCCTTCCAAAAAACAACCAATGGGGACGTATATTTCCCAGGCTGAGGCAATAAAAAAAGAAGTAAATATCCCGGTAATAGCTGTGGGACGGATTAACTCACCCCAGCTAGCCGCAGAGATTATCTTTCAGAATAAAGCTGACTTTGTGGCTTTGGGGCGTCAGCTAATCGCCGACCCCAATTGGGCGAGGAAAGCGCAGGAAGGCAGATATGACGATATAGTCTACTGTGATTCCTGCAACAAAAACTGCATCAGGTTTATTCCTGAAATTAAGAAGGCCCCAGCTTCTCGGGACTTGCCATTGTGTAATCTGAATGAGCGTGCCGGCAAAGAGTGGATGGGATGATTGGTGGCAAAGAGCTTTCTATCCAATTCTGCCGAATTCCTTTTCCAGCTGGCGTGAGCTTAAGTGAATCATGGTAGGCCTGCCGTGGGGGCAGGTGCGGGGTTGGTTGGTCTGTTCCAGTTGTTTTATCAGTTCTCTCATCTCCTCGGCGGTAAGCGACTGCCCGGCTTTGACGGCGCTGTGGCAGGCCATAGACTGAGCTATGTTTTCCTCCCGCTTAGATGGCTCTTCTTCGGCGGCTATAGAGTCCAGCAGTGCCCTCACCGCTTCGGCTAGGTTTCCTTCCTTCATTATTGCCGGCACAGCTCTTAGCAGGTAGCTCCTCACTCCAAAAGGCTCGAGGTTGAAGCCGAACTCGTTGAGCAGCTCGCCCTTCGTTTTCAAAACCTCTTCTTGTTTAGGGCTTAATTCTATGTTTACCGGCTCAAGCAGTCCTTGAATTTCTATCTTCTGCTGGGAGCGCTGGGCCAGGATTTTTTCGAACAGGACACGCTCGTGAGCGGCGTGCTGGTCGATAAGATAAAGCCCTTCGGGTCCTTCAGCCATGATGTAGTTGCTGGCTAACTGTCCCACTACCCTGAGTATAGGCAGGGTGAGTGTCTCAGCACCTTTCACCGTCCATAAGCTTGGTGGTGGGGTAGATGACGGGGTGCCAGTTTTGATTCTAGGTGGCGGTGCTTTAATCAGCACCTTCCCTATTGACTTTTGTACTGCTGTATAGACGGTCTGGCTATTGCGGAATTTCACCTCTGTTTTTGTGGGGTGGACGTTAACATCAATCTCTTGTGGCGGTAAAAAGATATTTAACACCACGATAGGGTGCTTGCCGGTCATGAGCAGGCCTTGGTAAGCGTCTTCAGTGGCTCGAGCCAGGAGGCTGCTGCGCACCCAGCGGCGGTTGACGAAGAAGCTGAGGTAGCCCCGGCTGGAGCGGGCTAAAGAAGCTGGGCTTACCAGGCCAGACATACCGAGAATCTGGTCAGCTCCATCTATCTCCAGCATCTGTCGAGCTACTTCAAGACCATAAACTTCGGCGACAATATCGCGCAGGCTGCCATTGCCCGGGGTATGTAAAGTCAGTCGCCCATCTAGGACCAGGTTGAATTTCACCTCGGGGAAAGCCAGAGCATACTGGCTTAAAAGGTTGGCGATGTGTCCGTTTTCCGTAGTCGCTGACTTTAGGAATTTCAGTCTCGCCGGGAAGTTACGGAAGAGGTGATGGACGGTGACGGTAGTGCCTCGAGGCCGGCTGCGTTTCTCCCGCTTCACTACGTTGCCGCTTCTCAGGTAAAGGTAGGTGCCGGCAGTATCACCGTCGGCTTTAGTTAGGATTTCCACTTCAGCCGCAGCAGCTATGCTGGGCAGAGCTTCGCCGCGAAAGCCGAGCGTTGAGATTTTTTCCAGGTCGGTTAGCGTGTCGATCTTGCTGGTGGCGTAGCGGTGAAAAGCAAGCTCCACGTCGCTTGCCGGGATACCGCTGCCGTTGTCGGTGACCCTGATAAGGCTGATGCCACCGCCCTGCGCCTCAACTGCTATCTGTGTGGTGCCGGCATCAAGAGCATTCTCCACCAGCTCCTTCACCGCCGAAGCCGGCCTCTCCACCACCTCACCAGCGGCGATCTTGGAGATAACTTCCCGAGCCAAAACCTTTATGGGCATTTGTGTGCTATCTATAGTAGAACATGGATTGCGGTAAGACAAGTCCTGTGTTACTATTTTATAAGTAGACATGGTCGTTTCTAAATCTATTCGGCAGAATCAGCTCGATCGAATTCGCGAATTGCTCTTGAGGACCATTTCAGAAAAGGTCGAGATGTATGCTAGAGAAACGACATATATGCCTTTCCTTTCACGTATCATCCAGGCTGATGAGTTAGTAGCTGCGTACTCCTTTATTCATTCTGTTGCCACGACTCTGGGTATGTCAGTGTACGAGGAAATGGCGAAACTTTTACTTGTCACCAGAGGGGTTCCTGAAAACCATGTTCATTTGAAATATAAGCTTGGTGGACAGATATCTGACGGGCAGCGTGCTGCGATCGCTGGAATAGTGAGTGACTTGAGCAACGGAGCATCATTCATGGATAGAATGGACCAAGTGAATCGTGTCCTAAATGCCCGTAGCAGTGGTGACTTACATACTCCTAAGCCTTCAACTGTAGACCTTTTTTACAAATACGGAGATGAAGAATTCTATGTTGATATAAAAACAGCGAAACCTAATATAGGGGGCTTTAAGGAGTTTAAGCGTCAGTTGCTGGAGTGGGTTGCCCGCAGGAATGCGTCTGTTAGCACACTTATTGCTTTGCCTTACAATCCTTATCACCCAGAGCCATACGAGCGATTTACTGTAAAGGGCTTATTGATACCTGGTGAGGAAATGAAGATAGGTGAGGAGTTTTGGAATGACTTAGCGGGGTGGCCGATATATGAAGACCTATTGAATACGTTTAATGAAGTGGGTCAGTCATTACATCATGAAGTGATGACTAAAATAAGAGGGGTAGCCTCGGACATTCGACGACTGCTCAAAGCTTAATCATATGGAATACACGTTCAGAATAACGAACGTGGTTTCTTTCGGTTCGCTTCAAAACAGGGCGATTATATGTTTCTACGATTTCTAGCCCAGATCTCTGCGCTATCTCGGGATATAGATTCAGGGAATCATTGGCTACAATGAAAACATGGGCCCCTTTTTTGAGTGGTGTGTTCTTTAATACAGCTACTATATCGCTTTTGTATTCTTCTTGACCTTTACGTCCTCTGCCTTTACTCGGTTTTCCAATCTCTTCCGCGTCTCTTCTTGCTACCTCAGGGAATAGTTCATATGCATACCGATGGGTTTCATGGTAGTCAATCATCCCAACGTAAGGGGGTGAAGTGAAGATGCCATCGAACTCTCTATCCAGTTGTATCTTTCTTGAATCAGCGCAGTGTATTCTTATTGATGTGCCGTTCCTTATTCTTGCAAATTGTGTTAGGCGGGTTATAGTGTCTAAGCTATAGTGTTCAATGAATTTCAGTGCCTCGTCTACTGTATGGCAAATTCGTCTATGCTTAATGCAGTAGTATTCACCCTGGATAGGTTTAGTGGGGCGTGCTAAATCATAATGGGTAATAAGCCGAGCCGATCTAGCAGCTCGGCTCAAGATAATCATGAGAACTTTCTTATAGTGGTACCCAGGGATAATGCTTTTATAAAATAGAATTTCCTGACGAGCACGCTCAGAGTACCAGTTCTTCAAATACTCACTGTCTGTTGTAAGGGGATATATCGTTTCTGTAAATGAAGGGAGAACAAGTTGAGCATTGTTGTACGCCGAGTGGCTAAAAGCTTTTACTCGATACAAGGCGTCCAAAATTTCCTTTTGAAGCAAGTCGAGATCGTATCGGGCTATCTTGACTTCAGCGATTAGGCAATTCCATGGAGATATATCTATGCCCTCACAGTTGATTCCCAGCGCATCAGCTTCGACCAAGGTAGTACCGCTTCCTACGAAGGGATCAATAATAGTTTGCCCTGGAGTGAAGTAGCGTCTCAAAAACCACTCGACCAATTGGGGGATAAATTTACCTAGGTAGGGATGCAGCCGGTGGACGTGTTTGGTCCTGTAACGCTCTTGAACATCAGCAAATGAAAGGTCTACCTTGTCATTCATGGTACTTTGTTTTTATTTTACACGGTTTCGTGTATTTTGTCAATACTTTTTAGCCGAGAATCTTCAATTTTTCTCTATCTTTTCCAGTGGTCCCATGCTAAGGAGCAGTCTCTTGACGCCGGCTCCTTCGAAGGCGACGGTTATCTCCTGGTCGTCTTTGTTCGAGGAGCAGCTTATGACTACGCCGTCGCCGAATATCTTGTGATAAACTTGGTCGCCGACCTCTAATTTTAGTGTGCTGAACGGCTTGGCTGCCGGTTTAGAATAAAGGGCGGTTACCGGTGTGAATTCCTCTTCTTTCTCTTCTTCCCACAGGCCTTTGCGGGTTATTAATTGAGGTGGGATATCTTCGAGGAATCGAGAGCGCTTAGCTTCTGAGTTGCCGCCGAATAAGCTACGATGTGAGGTATATAGGAGGTAGGCTCGCTTTTGCGCCCGGGTCACGCCCACGTAACACAGGCGGCGTTCCTCCTCCAATTCCTCAGGGTCGTCCAGTGACCTTCGATGGGGCAACAGGCCTTCTTCCATGCCGACGATGAAGACCACGGGGAATTCCAAGCCCTTGGCCTGGTGCAGGGTGATTAAGGTGGTGGCATCGACATGTTCATCGAGCTCGTCTATATCTGATACCAGGCTTACCTTCTCGAGAAAGGTAGCTAGTGCCTCATCAGGGCTAAGCTCGTTGTAGTCTCTGGCTACGGTGTATAGCTCTTGAATGTTTTCCCAGCGCTCCTCGCCACCTTCTTCGTTGAAGATATATTCCTTGTAACCTGTCTGCTGCAATACCTCATCTAATAAACCTGTAAGGCTCAGCTCCTGGCTTCTGGTGATTAGTTCGTCAATCAGGTCGAAAAAGCTTTTTAAGGCGTAGTTGGCCCGCGGTGTTAAAGCCGGCCCTTTCTTCTCTGCCACCAGCTTCAGTGCTGAATACAGAGGCATGTCCTGATTTTTTGCCCAGCCTGATAGCTCGGCTAGGGTGCGCTGACCGATGCCTCTGCCGGGGACATTTATTATCCGGGTGAGGCTAATACTATCGTTCGGGTTTTGGATAAGCCTCAGGTAGGCGATGACGTCTTTGATCTCTCGCCTCTGGTAGAAGCGGGTGCCGCCGACAAGCTTATAGGGCACTCCATAGCGCATGAAAGCTTCCTCTAAAGCTCGTGACTGGGCGTTGACCCGGTACATAATGGCGCAGCTGCCCGGCGAGACAAGATTTTGTTCCACCAGTCTTTCTATTTCGCTGATGACAAACTGGGCCTCTTCATCTTCATTGTAAGCCTCGATGACGGAAATTGGAACGCCAGCCTCATTCTCTGTCCACAGGCGTTTTGGTTTACGCCGCGAATTGACCGAGATGATGCTGGAAGCCACATCCAGTATGGTCCTGGTGGAGCGATAGTTCTGCTCTAAGAATGCCACCTTGGCATCTGGGTAGTCCTTCTCGAAGCTGAGTATGTTGCGCAAATCGGCGAATCTCCAAGAGTAGATGGACTGGTCAGGGTCGCCGACGACACAGACATTTCGGTGTTTTCCGGCTAGCTGCCTTATTAGCATGTACTGAGTGATATTAGTATCTTGAAACTCGTCAACCAGGATATGCAGATAGCGTGACTGGTATTTGGACAGAACCTTGGGGTGGTCGTTGAAGAGCTGGACTGTTTTCATCAGCAGGTCGTCGAAGTCAACCCCATGGCTCTGGGTGAGGGATTGCTGGTATCTCTCGTAGACACGCTGGACTACGCCTTCGAAATAATTGCGGGTCTGCTGGGCGTAATCTGTAGGAGTGAGCAGCCGGCTCTTGGCGTATTTGATGGCTGATTGAATAGCTTTCGGTGTGTACTGCTTGGGGTCGAGGTCGAGCTCCTGCAGGCTCTGCTTTATCAGGCTTAGTTGGTCTTCCTCGTCATAGATGACGAATCTGGAGTCGAGCCCGATAGCTTTGCCCTCTTGGCGCAGGATGCGGGCGCAGATGGCGTGGAAGGTGCCCAGAGTTAAGGCCTCTGCAGTCTGGCCCAGCAGCTTCTCCAGCCTCTCCGCCATCTCCCTGGCAGCCTTGTTGGTGAAGGTGACCGCCATGATGTGGTGAGGTTTTATACCGCAGACCTTTATCAGGTAGGCAACCCGGTGGGTGATGACCCTGGTCTTGCCGCTGCCGGGGCCGGCTACAATGAGCAATGGTCCGTCGATGATTTCGACGGCTTCTCTCTGGGCTGGATTCAGTTCAGCTAAAACGTCCATAGATTGTTCCAACTAATTAGTGGTTGTTGTGCCTTCCCATTTGATTTCTACCTGTTCTGGCTTGACGCCGGTAAAGCTTATGCCATTCGGGCCGGTGACTATGGTGGCACCTGAAGGGCTCAGTTTAATGGTGGTCTCCCCGCCAACGGTGCTTATGGTTATTCGGTTGGCGTTAACATTTAGGACAATGTTCACCTTCTGCGAGGGCAGCCCGGTAACCGGTTTACCCTCAACTGATACCGAACCGATGGTTATCCCTTCCAAATATACATCAGCACAGCCGGTGGAACCGCAGCTCAGATTGGCAATCAATCCCAGAGTGAAAAGCCCTGCAAGAGTAAGCATGGTAGCCAAGTTTGTTTTCATCTTGTACCCTCCTCTATCTGTGGTTAGTCTTCGGCAGAAGTTGGCTCGATTGCGGATGTTCATGAGGCTTTGGAATCATTATAGCATTGGGGGGACAGGGCTTCAAAGGCTCGAAGCTTTGCTAGACGTGAGGTTTTTCCATATAATGTGGGGACAAATTCGGTCGCTAAGGCAGCGGCTATTATCAAAATTCCTATTGGAAGCAGTGAATGATGAAGGTGGTATCAATTGTGGGCATGGCCGGTTCAGGTAAGTCCGAGGTGGCCAGAGTCTTTGCGAGGAACGGCTTCAAGAAGGTAAGGTTTGGAGATATTACGGATGCGGAAATCAAGGAAAGGGGGCTGGAGCTGAACGAAGAGAACGAACGCTACGTCAGGCAGCAGTTGAGGAAAGAGCATGGGATGGCGGCATACGCCAAATTGAACCTGCCGAAGATTGATGCCCTGTTGAAATCATCAGATGTTGTCGTGGATGGCCTTTATTCGTGGGAAGAATATATACTGCTCAAGAGCCGCTATGGTGATGGTTTTCACGTGGTTGCTGTCTGGGCGTCACCTAAGACGAGGCATAATAGATTGGGGAAAAGACAGATTCGGCCTCTAACGGTGGAGGAAGCTGCCGGCCGGGACATCGCCGAGCTGGAGAATACCAATAAAGGCGGGCCGATCGCCATGGCGGACTTCACCATTATAAACGAATCATCCTTAGAAGACTTAGAAAGGGAGACAAAAAAGGTTATCTCAGCATTGAGATGAAGAAAGTAACCAGGCCAGATATTGATGAATATTTTCTCAAGATAGCTTCTGTAGTGGCGGAGCGCTCAACCTGCCGTCGGCACCATATCGGAGCCGTGGCGGTGAAGGACAAGCACATACTAGCCACCGGTTATAATGGCGCTGCTGCCGGGCTTAAGGACTGCCTTGAACTCGGCTGTCTCAGAGATGAGATGAAAATACCGTCTGGAACGAGGCACGAGATATGCCGGGGCATTCATGCCGAGCAGAATGCAATCATACAGGCATCGCTGCATGGGGTAAGCCTTGAGGGCGCCACAGTCTATGTCACCCATACGCCGTGCATACTCTGTGCCAAGATGCTGGTCAACGCCAAGATAAAGCGGTTCGTCACCTTCGGCAAATACGCTGATGATTCCTTTTTGGAGCTGTTCAACGAAGCCGGCATTGAGTTCGAAGTACGGAAAAGGCCGCCTTCCCAGATAACCTATCTGGCCTAGAGCTGCTTATCCTCGGACTCGCCTGAAAAGGTCTTTAGGCTCTCTGCTACCAAGCTGTATTGTAAATTGAGCAATTCGCCATAAAGTGCAGTAACGTCTAGCATATATCTTTGATGTCCCAACTCCATTTCTTTGTCTGCCAGGGACTGTGGCTAGTGCTTTAATTTGATGTTACTGCCTTGCCTTTTCAAAAGCTGACGCTCATTGCGCAGAACACCCCTTTAGTGTATAATGTAACTAATTAGTTACGGTTTAGGTTATTACAAGCTTTTGGAACTTTCTGATTACCTAGTGTTGGATGACCCGAACTAAAACTAAAAATTAGAGAAGAGAGGAGGTCATCCAATGGCTTTCAAGGACAAGTCCATCCAGTGCTCAGATTGTGGTACTACGTTCACCTTCAGCGCTGAAGACCAGGAGTTCTTCCATTCTAAGGGCTACACTAATGAGCCCAAGCGCTGCCCCTCATGCCGTCAGGCAAGGAAACTTGAACGCTACGGAAGTAGCGGCCAAGGTTACGGGTCGCAACGCCAGATGTTCCCTGCAACATGCACTGAGTGCGGCAAAGACACTGAAGTACCCTTTGAACCACGCGGGGACAAACCAGTGTACTGCAGCGACTGCTACCGCAAGGTCAGACCGAGCAGATAAGCGAGGTTCAACCTCAAGCCACGTCCGGGTTGGGCAACCGACCCGGATGTGCTTCTAGAAAGTATAAGTTTTGTCGTTAAAGGTCTCAATACGTGAAGGCGAAACACAGGATTCTTTGTTACGGCGCTTTCAAAGGATGGTACAGATGAGTGGCATCTTACGAGAAGCGAAGGCTCATAGTCGATTCATATCCAAGCGAGACGCTGCTCGTATAAAGGCCAAGAACAGCGCCAGGAGAAGGCGGCGTCAGAGATATTAAGTGGAGTAGGAGAAATAATTCAAGAAAAGGAAGGGGCAGACTATGAAAATCTATGTAGGTAATTTATCCTTTGATGTGACCGAAGAGGAATTACGGGGAGAATTCGCTTCTTTTGGAAAGGTGGAATCTCTAAGCATTCCAACTGACAGGTATAGCGGTAGACCCAGAGGATTTGCGTTTGTTGAGATGCCCTCAGTATCTGAGGGGCAGGCGGCAATCGCCGGTCTTAACGGGAAAACCTTTAAGGATCGGACACTCACCGTAAATGCGGCTCGACCTCGCTCTGATGACAGAGGTGGTGGATCTTATGGGGGTAGGAGAGGCGGTGGAGGCGGTGGGTTTGGTGGAGGAAGACGTAGAAGGTATTGAATCAAAAGCTAGACCGAAGATCTCTAGTACATTGCTCCTCCTAGGCTACACGAAGTTCAAGCTCCTGCTTCTCTGGGTGGGCCTCATCTATACTGACGCAGGCTGGACAGTAAGCCAGATTGTTCAAGTTTTCGAACAAGAGATGAGCAGCTGCCATAATGCCGGAATGAGTAGTTTCTTTTCAAAAAAAGTTCGGGAACTGTCCACAATGGCCCCCAAGCAGATCTAAAGAGGCTATCCTTCCTTCAAAGCACCTTCCAGATAGCACCTTATGGCATCCTCAGCCATCATTCGTGCTTCTTCCAAGGTCTCACCAAAAGTGCAGATTTCAGGAATCGCCGGCACAGTAACGTCATAGCCACCCTCTTCAACAGGCTCAAAGATTACTGTGTAATTGTAAACTTTCATCCTAGCTCCTAAGCCCAAAGCCTATTATATCATACGTGCAAAATCAACTGGCGGTCAGTCAGCCATCGGGACTACCCAAGGTTTGAGCTGTCTTAAGTTTTAACTGCGGCGGTTTCTCGGTGTACCAGTTTCATGGCATCGGAGGGGCATACGTACATGCAAATGCCGCAGCCGATGCAGCGGTTGGCGTCACGCACTGGTATGTCACCTTCCATCTTCAAGGCTTCCATCCAACACCTGTCAACACAGGCACCGCAGCCTACGCAGGCATCGTTTTCTATCATGACAAGCCAGTTGGCGATGACGGCCTTACTTGGGGCGGGTGCACGCTTGGCACCCCTTAATATCAGGCAGTGACAGCCACAGCAGTTGCAGAGGAGGTCGATATATTTGTCGTCACTGTTGGCATAAGTGTGGACGAGTCCGGCTTTCTCTGCTTCCTCTATGCTCTGCCTGGCTTCCTCCTTGGAAACGAGGCGAACGAATCCATGGCTGGTGGCGAATTCTGCCGATGGTCCGAAAATCATGCACAGGTTACTCTTAGGTTTGTCACAAGGCCTGTCCAGCAGGTCGCCCTGATGCCGGCAGACGCAAGTTCCTGCGGCGATATACTCCGTTCTATCTATAAGTTTCATCACCTCGTCATGAGGTAGAATTGTGGGAAGGTAGTAGATTTCTTTCTCCACAGGAACTTTCCTGACTGCAGACGTGTCAGCGCTGACAGGCGGCGGTGTCGTCATCATTATGTTCTTCAGGGCCTTGGCATAGTTTCTCAGGAGCATGGCCAAACGCTTAGTGCGCTCGTCTAGTTGGCCTCGCATGAACTGTAATTCGATGATGCCCGGCACGAGGGGCATGAACTCATAATATTCTTTGCCGTCGCTTTCTTTAACCCGCACCAGGCCTTTGTCCGCCATTTCCTCGAGTTGCTTTTTCAGGTGACCGGCATCAGCCCCCTTCATCTTGCCCGCCAGTTCCTCAGCCGTCACTGGATTGAGGGGCATGCTGGCGGCAATCTCTGCCTGCTCTGGAGTGAAGAGCTCTTTAGCGAACGCATAGAACTCGTCACAAGGTATTGAGGGATATGTTACGCTGCGGGCATTGAGCGCCTCAGCCAGTTTTTTATAGACCTCTTCTGTCATGTTTGCCTTTCCTCCTTTAATGTTTGGTGGTCGTATAATTTGTGCACAATCTTTTTGCCTGCATTATATATCAGGGGGGCAGGCTGGGTCAACAACTGTAATGCAGCAGGTTGTTTGTTAATGTAGCTGCGAGGCTTTAGCCTCGCAGCTACAGAAAGGCGACCCTAAAGGGTCGCAACTACATTAAAGACAACGGGTGAGGGCCTTTAGGTTCTAATCGATGCGCTTGAACATTTTATTGGGTGCTCCGCAGATGGGACATTTATCAGGAGCTTCATCCTCGACCGTATTGCCGCAGTACTGGCAGACGTAGATGGGCTTCTCAGCTATTGCCTGACCCTTTTCCAACATATTAAGAGCAGTCTGATATAGACGGTGATGAATCTGCTCAACCTTATTTGCCAGGTCGAAGTTATCCTTCGCCTTCTTCTCACCTTCGGCCTCAGCCTGTTTCATGAAGCCCGGATACATCTCGGTGAACTCGTGATGCTCACCACCGATGGCGGCCAGCAAATTGTCCTTGGTCGACTTTATCCCCTGCATCACCTTCAGGTGGTTACGGGCATGGACTGTCTCGGCATCTGATGCGGCGCGGAACAGCCTGGCTATCTGTTTATGCCCTTCCTCTTCGGCCTTCTCGGCGAAATAGAGATACTTGCGGCTGGCCTGGCTTTCACTGCCAAAAGCCGCTTGCAAATTTTCACTAGTTTTGCTCACAACCCACCTCCTAATAGGTTAATTAACTATATTTTAATCGAAATCATATTCTAATTGAAGCCAATGGTGCCACAATTAGCAGGCTCTAGTATTGTTTCTGTGCTCTATTCCTCTCTCGCGTTGAAATCATAACGTGGTGCATCGAAGGGAGTAGATTCGCCTTACGCCTGCAGGAACAGGGTCAATCACGTAGATTAGAAGTTTGCATTGGGTAGATTATACCACCACGTTCGTTTGGACAACACTAGCTAGGAAGACGGAAAGCTTGTTAATGCGGGCGGCTTACTAGTATAATGAATCGGAAGACATGGGGCTGTAGCTCAATTGGGAGAGCGCCTCCTTTGCACGGAGGAGGTCAGGGGTTCGAATCCCCTCAGCTCCACCATTACGTACAAAAGGTAAAACTTTTTCCAAGACCTTCGCATTGGCTTATTAGCACATTGCCGCTGATCCCTGACCAATCCGATGAAATGTGTCCTTGAATTGGCCTGTTACAGCAGTTTGCATCTTGCCTAGGCATTGACAGCTATCTGCCTCCGTGCTACTCTGTTCTACAGAAGTACGTGGAGAATGGTCTTTTGCCTGTGGCACTGAGCGAAATGAATAACTCTGCCGAGCGGGCATTATCGTGGAGCTTTAACGTTCCCAATGGTGTGACTATAGCGCGTGTCGTTTTGGCTATAGTCATCGCCTGGCTCTTACTTCAGGGAGGAGCAACAGAAATCCTGCTGGCCGGCATTCTGCTCATCTTTGGTTGGGCCACTGACGGGCTAGATGGTCTCCTCGCCCGTAGAATGGGGCAATCAACCCTAGTTGGGGCCCCTTTTCGATTTAGTTACCGACCGCGTGCTCATGACCCCTACCTTAATTCTGGCAATAGCCGGGGAACTGTGGTTACGTACAGCCGGTCTGATGCCCTTCAACCCCTATCCCTACGCAATAACTGTAGTTGCTGCAGACCTCACAGTGCTGGCAGGTGTGTTTACTTTTATCTGGAAGCGGCGGAGTCGTGCGATTCCGTTTCCTGCTCCCACCCGGATAGCCAGGATTACTTACTCGGTTCAGATGCCAACTCTCGTGGTGGGCGTTCTTGGCGTGGGTCCAGACATGCTACTTGCTGCCCTGATGTACCTCACAATTATCTTCACGCTGGTCGCCTCGTACTCCTATTTTAAGAAGGGGGGCTACGTTTTCACTTGCTGAGCCTCCAGTTCCTTGGCTGCCTCTTCAAACCGACATTAAACACTCCGATCCTGATATACTTGTCTTTAGATAACAAACCATAGATGATCGGAGGTACGATATGAACTTAACAGTAGTTGAGGCATGCACTATTGGAGATGCCTGGTTCCAATGTCTTGAGAAGGCTCTAGTGGAAGGGAGAACATATCGTATACAGCAAGGTAGTTTTGAGGGTACTCATCGGAAAGAAATACCTCTCGTCGCAGTTATAATTCGTAATCCTGGGGTGAGACCATTGAGACCTGATGTACCTATGGGAGTACCAGCACCTACTACAGATGACGTTATTGAAGCGTATATGTCATATTTAATGACTGCCGCCAGGCAGGAGAACGAAGAATACACTTACGGGGAGGATCTGGCGGCACAAATTGATGAGGTAATCAAGCGCTATAAGCGCGGGGTTGATACCAACCAGCTGTGTATGACGATTGGCAACCGCAGTAGTATTTACCTGAAAGATCCTCCATGTCTAAGGGTAGTAGACACTCGTGTTCAGGATGGCCGCCTCAATTTCATTGCTTACTTTAGGAGTTGGGACCTGTGGGGTGGATTCCCTACAAACTTGGGCGGCTTGCAACTATTAAAGGAGTATATGGCTGAGGAGATTGGGGTGGATGACGGTTGCCTAATTGCCTTCAGTAAAGGCCTTCATTTGTATGAACATTGCTGGGATCTGGCCAAGATGGTGCTGCACATGCCACTGGAATGAACAATCTGGCTATTTGTGCAATTTCGTAAAGAGCTTCACTCTGCTATAGTGGGCCTGCTAGGATAGCGGCAAAGGACGGATTGTACTAGTCTATTGAAATATCACATACTGTAGGGGCGCTCAATTTCAATATATCTTCTGTCTTCAGTCTGACCAGTTTGGACCTGGCGCCGCCGCCACATCAAACGTGGTCATGGCTTAATACTTCCTCATCGAAGAAGACGGGCGTCTTTCTCTTGTGTCCTACCGGGGGTATGCCGCCAGTGCGATAGCCTGTTACTGCTTCGGCTATGTAATTGGGGGCAAGCCTTACCGATTTGGAGTCTGAAAAACGTTGAAGTTTGTGCCTGCTTGTGTTCCGGTCAGCCCGAATTACGGCTATTAAGGGCTTTAAGTCCTGGTTAATGAACACGATGGTCTTCACCATTTCCTGCATTGGTGTATCGCTTGCCTGAGATGCTTCTAGAGCATGGCGGGTAGGCCTTTTCTCCAGAAATTCAAACTGAATCTTATTTCTGACCAGAAATGCTCTTAGGTTCATTTACCCTACAGCATGAGGCGTGCTCTTCGAATGATTTCATCCCGTTTCGTCTTTGGAGGAATTCCCTGAGTCAATCTCCAGGTGAAATCGATGAAGGAACCTATGTATGACCGGGGCAAAGATAACTGCTACGGCAATAAGAAAGACTATCCCAGAGAAGAGCGCATAAGCTGCTGCAAACAACTTACCGGCGTTACTATGCAGCTCATTGACAGGTCCCATGCCACCAAGAATCATAGCAGCATTAACGGTAGCATCGATCCAGGATAATCCCTCGAATTCATGGTAGCCAACTATGCCTATTGCCAGCGCAATAAAAACAATTCCCAATGCAAAGCAAATATGGAGAATAAGTCGAACAAAAAATGCTGCTCTCGATATTAACGGTTCCTTGTGGTGTTCAAACATCGGATTGTGAAACCTCCATATCTAACTGGAATGTTGCTAGGTATATAGCTTGCTATATCAATATACCTTATTATCCTGGGAGAAACAAAAGCCGTCTTGCGCCGTAGTACAAAACAGATCTGTCACTCCTGGGCGACCACGAAGTTTCTTAGTGTACCTACGTTTTGTATTTTGACTTCGGCTACATCGCCCGGATTCATCGGCCCGATGCCTGATGGAGTGCCTGTGGCGATGACATCACCCGGTAGCAGCGTCATTACACCAGAAATAAAGCTGATCAGTTTGGATATCCCGAAAATAAGGTCGCTAGTGGAAGCGGATTGTCGGAGTTCACCGTTGAGGTAGGTTTCGAGTTTTAGGTTGTCTGGATTGGCTTCTGTTTCTATCCACGGGCCTATTGGGGCGAAGGTGTCGTAGCCTTTAGCTCTGGTCCACTGGCCATCCGCGGCTTGGGCATGACGGTCGGAGACATCGTTACAGCAAGTATAGCCGAGGACATAGTCTTTTGTCTCTTCTTCTGGAATATCCTTAGCCTTTTTACTGATGACCACGCCCAGCTCACCTTCATAGTCGATGCGTTTCCAGCCCCGAGGTAGGATGATTTTATCGTCAGGGCCAATGACTGCCGTGGATGGCTTGAGGAAGATGAGCGGCACGGAGGGCATAGGCAGTTTGGTTTCCTCAACGTGGCTGCGGTAGTTAAGCCCCAGGCAAACTATTTTGGAGGAGAGACAAGGAGCAAGAAGCCTGACCTCGTCCAGTTTATAAGTACTACCATCCAGTGTAGGTGGGCTACCAAGGCGTTTAAGGTGGGCAAAAGGGCTGCCTCGGATTCCTCGTATGATGTTCTCGGCTAACAGACCATATTTGACCTTACCTCGTGCGGAAAAACGAGCTATGCGCAATTTTACACCTCCTCCCTACACAACTTGAGTTCAACCTTCCGTAAGAGTATGGGTCAGGTCGGAGAAAGGCTTATAGTCTGGCAGCATCGAGAATTGCTGGCACCTTGGATTCCAGACCGATAGCCATGATGTGGGTGCCCTGGCACATATCTTTCATTTCATTGATGAGGCGAGCAGCTATTTCGATGCCCTTCTGTAATTTGTTCTCAGCCTGGTCCATCTCGGCAATAAGCTCATCTGGGACATGTATGCCAGCAACGTTCTTATTCATAAACCGTGCCATAGCTGCTGACCTGAGCACCACAATGCCTACTAAAATAGGAACGCCGAACTTCTTAGCTTCTTTCATAAAAGTTTCGAACGTCTTGGGCTCGTAGATGGCCTGTGTCTGGAAGAACTGGGCACCAGCCTTTACCTTTCTCTCCATTTTGATCAGCTGCGGTTCGACAGGGTCGGCACCGGGAGTTACACAGGCACCGAGGAAAAACTTGGGCGTGCCTTTTAGCTCCTTGCCAGCTAAATCTTTGCCCTGCTCCAGTTGCCGAGCTGCATATAGCAGAGAGACGGAATCGAGGTCGAAGACGGGTTTAGCGTCCGGATGGTCTCCCAAGGTGACATAATCTCCAGTGAGACACAGAACATTCTCAACACCCATAACATAGGCATTTAGCAAGTCGGACTGTAAAGCGATGCGGTTGCGGTCGCGGCAGGTCATCTGGAATACCGGCTCAACGCCTTTCTGCTTGAGCAAATAGCAGGCAGCCAGCGAGCCTAGCCTCATAACGGCGCTCTGCTGGTCGGTGCAATTAACCGCATCTACTCTGCCTTTAAGTAATTCGGCATTCTCATTGAACTCGTGGATGTCCACGCCTTTAGCTGGACCGATTTCAGCGGTGACCACAAACTTGCCGTTCTGAAGTTTTTCACGCAGACTCATTCTATGTTTACCTCCTTTAAGGCTCCGCTTTTGTTTGACAATCCTACCATCTTTCTGGTTCCTTCACTGTCATTCTGAGCGTAGCGAAGAATCTGGAGACCCTTCGCTGTCGCTCAGGGTGACAGCGAAAACTAAGTATAGCTAGACCTTCGTTTCCTGTTGCTCCAGCGCCCACATTATGGTGGACCTCAAGTGCTTTGGCGGCTGCATTTTGCCATAATTCTTGACTACCGGCATGGTTCGCATTTTGTCCAGTCGGCCCAATTTCTTCAATCGTTCGTAGATTAAGTGCCAGCCGCAATCGCGCACATCGGGTTCAACCTCGCACTTGCCGTTTTTGGCACCACCGCAAGGCCCGTTAATGAGCCATTTGGTGCAGGCGGTCAGAGGGCAGATGCCGCCGGTTAAATCGAGGACGCAGTCGCCACATTCACGGCAACGCTCGCTGCCCCGCCATTCCCCACGGGTACCGCCAACATTGAGAGTGTTAGCTGTAGGGTGGACCAGTTTGTTCACCACGGCAGCGGTAGCTTGAACTCCGATGCCGCAGGTCATCACCAGCAGTGAATCGGCAGCATCTATTTCAGGTTCATGGGGAAATAGTCTGGTCTTGACCAAAGCTTTGTCACAGAGGAAATCAACGACACAGTAACCGGTGATAGTCTTGCCTTCCTGCTCCAGTTTCTGCTTCATGTCCAGAACTTGAAGCTCATCACCGGTGTGGCAAACCTCGGCACAACCTTTACAGCCGACCAAAAAGACCTTCTTTTCCCCGTCTAAATAACCTAGGATTTCTGGAAGCGGCTTTAACTCAGAGATTATCATTTGTTTACCTCCATAGCTCTATTAGTTTCCTCTATTTCCTGAAGAACTAATTTGACGATGTCGGATAATTTACCTTCTACTTCTGGGGAAAGCTCAAGTCCGAAGTCTATGGTCTTGGGTTCGATGCCAATAACGACCGTAGATTTTAGCTGCCTGTTAAGCAAAGCCATCATTTTTAAGCTATGCGATACTCCTATATCGTGCAAGGAAATAGGCGGCGCTGAATCCAAGTCTACGTCATCGAAGCTGAATCGATATATAGTCCCCGGCTTATCACCGGTTTTGACAGCATCAATGATGATTAATTTATCTGTACTGTCATCTACCAGAGACAGGAAGTCGGGGTAGGTGCCAGCGTCAATTATGTTGACATTGGCATCGCTTACAATGCTGGCTAGTTTCTGAACCAGATGGACTCCTACGCCTTCGTCTTTAAGCAATAGGTTACCTATACCCAGAACGGTGATTCTAGGGCTGCCTTCACTTGTCACCCTGAGCAATAGCGAAGGGTCTCTAGTTCCTTCACTTCGTTCAGGACGAGTCTTCGGTCGCTTCGCTCCCTCAGAATGACAGACGGTCTTAGCCGACTTTGTATATTCCAAGAGTTCTCCCCTTAGGTGTAATCACATGGATGGCGCATGCCAGACACGGGTCGAAGGAGCGGACGATACGCCCGAGCTCAAAGGGATTGTTTTCGTCCTTTATCTTGGTGCCAATCAAGGCTTGTTCTACAGGACCTGGCTGTCCTTTGTCATCTCTCGGGCACAGGTTCCAGGTGCTTGGCACCACACACTGATAGTTAGCGATTTTCTTATCTTTTATCTCAATCCAGTGTCCTAAGGCACCTCTGGCACCATCAACCAACCCCATTCCCATGGCTTCATTGGGGATCTCATAGTCTATGTATGCGGGTTCACCGGGCTTAAGTTGTAGCAGCCAGCTGGGCATGGAATCAGCCACATATTTCGTTATGAGAGCGCGAGCAGCATGGCGACCGAGGACAGAGAATAAAGCCTTTGGGCTGGCCTTGAACCTGGATAGGACTGAATCAATCAAGTTCTTCACCGTCGGCTCGCCGCTGGCATAGGTGACTGCCATGCCGGCTAAAGGCCCGACCTCGTAGACCTTGCCATCGTAGCGAGGCGCTTTCGACCAGGAGTAAGCTCCCTTCTTGCCATACTGAGGCTCTGTCATCCCATGGGAAGGGTGCTTGCCGGTGCTTGAGTCGTCATACCAGGAATGCTTCACATACTCCAAAATCTTATTTGGGTCTAAGGTTCCGGTTTTGAGGTCAGTTGATATCGTCCCCTGCTTCACAAGCCTTTTTCTATTGGTGTAGTCAGGATTGCCGCCTTCTAAGTCCCAGAGGCCGTAGGAAAGCAGGTTGCCGCAGCCAGCGCCGATTTCAAAGTAGTCGGAATAGACTTCAGCTACCGCCAGGACATCGGGAATATAGACACTGTCGATAAAGTCCCTTAGTTCATTGAGCCTCCACAGGAAGGAAGCTATTTTATCCACGGTAACCGTCGAGGTGACGCCGCCGGGGACAACGGCCATATTATGGGGCATCTTGCCACCGAAGATAGTCAGCATCTCCTGCCCCTTGCGTCTCATTTCCAGGGCTTTAACGTAGTGGGCTGTGGCCTCTATATTAATCTGGTCGCTAAGGCGGTAATCGCCTTCATAGCGGGGTACGAAGGGGGCTAGCTCTCCTCGCTTGATGAATTCCTTGAGTGAGTTAAGAGCCGGGTCATTGCCGTTATAGCCGGCTACTTTGGTCACGTCCACATAATCCAGAGCTGCCAGATGGTAAAAATGGAGGATGTGGTCGGCGATATGAGCGGCTCCGAGGATGAGGTTACGGATAATCCGGCCGTTATCAGGTATCTTATCGGCAAGACCGAAGGCGCTATCCAAATTAAGGGTAGCGGCTATAGAGTGGCTGGTAGGGCAGACACCGCAGATACGCTGGACATACCTCTGGGCATCACGGGGGTCTCTGCCTTTAAGGATTAGCTCGATGCCTCTGAACATCATGCCCGAACTGTGGGCGTCTTTTACCACACCATTCTCGGTGACAACTTCAATCTTAAGATGCCCTTCAATACGAGTAATAGGGTCAACAATAATCTTGCTCAATTTCTATTTCTCCTTTCCCTGGAGTTTACCTATGGCAGGCAAGTTGGTGTCAGTAAGTTTCTGGTAGAAAGGCGCCATTAAATCAGGGAAGCCGGGTTCGCAGCAGCCGATGCAGGGCGAGCCGGCACCGATGCACCAGTTCGTTCCATGGTTCCATAATCTTATTGGGCAATCGGCATAGGTAACCGGTCCCTTGCATCCGAGCTCATTGAGGCATCCCGGTTCCCCGAACTTTCTGGCAAATTTTCCTTCATCGAAATAGGCTCGTCTGGGACAATTCTCATGGATCAAATTACCATAGAAAACCTTGGGGCGTTTAAGTTCATCCAGGTCTTCTGGCTTAGGTAAGCCTAGAAGCAGCACCGAGGCAATGGTGCTTACGAACCAGTCGGGATGAGGTGGGCAACCGGGGATGTTAATCAACGGTTTGCTAATGCCGCAGGATTTCAAAAATTTGTCGGTGCCGATATAGCCACCGGGGTTAGGCTTACCAGCGGCTATACCGCCGTAGGCAGCACAGGTGCCCAGAGCGATGATTGCCAGAGCATTCTTGGCTAAAGCTTCAACCCGCCCTGTCATGGGCATCGGTTTGTCATTTTTCTCACCAAGCGTCCCGTAGATACCACCGTCTTTGGTCGGTATGGCACCTTCAACCACCAGGATATAGCCCCCTTTGTTTTCATTTGGTACATTTTCGAGCACGTGGAGTATGGCATCTCCCTCCCCGGCCATTACGGTCGCCTGGAATTTCAGGCTTATATGTTTGCCGGGGATAACTTCATCGATGAGGACATTTTTGATGGTGGGGCTGACTGAATTGAGGACTGAGACTGAACATCCGGTGCAGGTACCTGTCTGTATCCAGACCACCGGCACCTCTTGAACCTTTGCTTTAGCCATAAGGCCTCCTTTCCTTGCCAATCGCAAATTCTACAGCTTTATGGCGATTAATGCAACTAGTTTGGGATTGAGAGTGTTTATTAGCCTGTCACTCTGAGCCCTTCTCTTCTTGTCATTTTGAGGAGCGAAGCGACGAAGAATCTCATAGCTCAGGGCAGGCTCTGCGAAGCGTTTGTGAGATTCTTCGCCCGTAGGGCTCAGAATGACAAAAAGCGTTGCTAAACGATCTCTTGGGATTTTCGTTACCTTTTGAAAGGTGGCAGCGTTGCCGGTCTAACTGCACCATCAACACAGACCCCAGCCGCTTCACCAGCTATATTAACACCCTATTTGCTCTGTCAAATATGCTTAAGTGGTGAGGAGCATGTCAGGGAGTGAGGTGTATCTCCGGTGTTAAACCACGGCCTAAGCCGAGCTTCATTTGGTCTGTGGCCAACGTAATCTTATGCTCAGGTACTGGCTCAATCTCACCGTATTTAATCGCGGTCTCTACCAAGGTTTTGAGGCTAGCCTGCCAAAGCTGAGTGAAACACCGCCTACAGAAAACCTAAAACTCCCCTATTTCTTCTTCTCTCCCTTTTGCTTCTTAGGTTTTTTTACGTTCTTTCTCCCTTTTGTTCCCATCTCTGGTCTTCTCCTTTCAGTATCCTAGTTTAGTCTTCCCTGGTGATTATATATCTAAATAAGGCAGAATTGAATACCTTCTACAGAAAACCCAAAAATCCTCTTTGTCTTGTACGAGATATGCCTATAGAGTTGTTAGCCAATTTTGGGGAAACTCGGAAATGGTGCAGAGATATACTCGGTCGTTTACATTTCAGGACAGCTTGAAGTTCTACAGGTCACGACTTAGCTAATTCTTGCCTGAACAGCTTCTGCATTATTCAGGTAATGCATCTTTATTATTGGATTTTTTACATAAATTTTACATAAAGACTAAGCTCAGAAAACAATCCACCGTTATAGTATATGTATTTTAATAAAATAAGGGAGGCTAAGCAGAAATGTGGAAAGTCACAAAATTTTTACTAGCAACCGCATTAGTAACTACGTTGGTAGTTAGCACTGCGGGCGTGGCACTCGCCTAAAGAGAGTGGTGAATGGGTTGAAATAAGCGTGTCTGATAATGGTGAGGGTATACCTGGTGAAGACTTGACAAACATTTTTGAGCGATTTCATCACGTGGATAAGTCCAGGTCCAGGGCAACAGGCGGAACAGTGCTCGGTCTTACGACTGCTAAATACTTAGTCGAGGCGCATAATGGTAAAATTGCGGTACAAAGTAAACTGGGGAAAGGGAGTCGTTTCACTTTTACAATGCCGGTGTCCAAGTGAGCATTACAGCCTTAATAATGTCTTAATATTTCCATGTTAGAGTAATATCTGTTAAACTGTGTGGAAAAAAATAAAAACGTGGCCAAAACATTTAATAAGTTAGTTACTATTATTTGTATATCAATTCTGTTTGTTTCAGGTATCAGCTGCGCCTCAAAAGCAAAGTCGACAGAAGTAGCCAACCAGGTTGCTACCATTCAGCCAGGCAATCTCACGATATCTGTATCTGTGGATGGCAATCTGGTGATGCCTCAGGCGTTTGATTTGCTCTTCGGCGCACCGGGCGATGTCAAGGACGTGCTGGTGCAGGAGGGGGATTTTGTCAGGGAAGGGACAATACTGGCCAGGCTGGATGATACGACGCAGAGATTGGATGTGCAATCCTCCAATAACAACGTGCAGACAGTTTTAAGCAATCTCTATGAAGTCGTCCCCCTGCTGCCCCAGTTTCCAAGCCAACTTTATGCTAGCACTACTACTGAGACCACTACTGGTTGGCAACTTGTTCATTTGGTGGATGAAGTTACCGGGGCACATATAATTGATCCCATCACACATGAATGGGCATGGGGCTATATACCTAAGGATGTTACTACAACGACGACTACCATTGCAGCGATACCGAATACACTCTATTCAGCTGTTAGCTATCCGTTCTATTATCCCAATTCCACGGCTTTATCATCCTTCGCCTGGGCGCAAGACGAGGCCAACCGCGCATATGCGCTGTTACAGAGCGATAACTATACTGCTGCTACCTCTGAATTGTATGTAGCTGTATCCGACCTTGATGCCTGCATACAGATATTTGAGGACGCCATAAACAACCCCCAATCAGGCTTGGGCAACACGGCGCCGTTCGTCCCTACTGATGAGGCGGGCATAACGTACTTCTCGCTCCAGGAGGACCAATCGTTTGCAGTATCTTACATCGTGGAGCTGCGTAGCGCGGTTGATTTAATCAGGCAGGGCCAGGCAGACATTGAGACAGTCAGGGGATTGACTGCCGAGGGGAAATATGAGGAAGCCAGCCAGATGTTTGACACGCTTTTGAAGCGGGTTAACGATATAGGCAAAGTGGTCATAAACGATATAAACGTGATAAAAGCGCACAACTATACTACCGTTTACGGCGAAGACATAAGCCTGTATTTTTACGGAGCCGCTGAAGAGAAATTAAATGCAGCGCTGAAAGGCATAGAAAAGGACGGCCTCGATTCGCCTGAGTTACGTGATAACCTGCGTATCGCGAAGCATTACATGCAAATCTGTAACGCTATTTTGGGCAGCAACCATTATGTATTGCAGCACGGCCTCTCCTTAAAAGCCGAGCAGCAGTACAATGTTGACCTGGCAAAAGCTTTAGTTACCCTCGGGAACTCCAAGGACAACTTCCTCAAGACGGCAATAATGGCGCCTTTTGATGGCACAGTGGTCAGTGTGGGCGTCAAGAAAAATGACGTGCTTTCTGCCATCGACTACGCGTCCAAGACCGCCGTTCAGCTTGTTGATACCTCCCAGATAAAATTCCAGGGATTGGTTGATGAAATCGATATACTGAAAATAAAAACCGGGCAAAGAGCGATTATTTCCGTGGATGCCGTGCCCAATAAGACGTTTACGGGCACGGTGTCGTTCATTTCGCCCTACGGCACAGCGGACACCAACAACGTGGTTAAATTTCCGGTAACCATCAAGCTTGACCCCACAGACGTAGCGCTCAAGGGCAGCCTTACCGCCACGGCTAATATTTCCATATACAGTGTGGAAAATGTGTTGCTGGTGCCGATGTCAGCAGTTACCACCACTTCTGCGGGGTCTTTTGTAACAATCATCAATGAAGCCACCGGACAGCAGGAGAAAAGACAGGTCACCATCGGCAGCAAAAACCTACAGTTTGCCGAAGTATTGTCCGGCTTAAAGGAGGGCGATAAAGTCATTGTTGAAGAGAAGGTAAACGGTGCACCGGCAGTGACCGGATTCCCAGGTGGGCCTTCCGGTGGAGGGCCGCCGCCGAGTAGATAGTAAGATGAAGAGAAGGCTGATAACTGTAATTGTAATAAATATAGTTTTGCTTCCCCTGTTGTTTGGCGGCTGCAGCAAAGCTGCGACAACACCCGGGCAGATTTTTGAGGTGACAAGGGGAGACCTTAATATTGTCGTATCTGCTGATGGTAACCTCACTATGCCTGACGAGTTTGACCTACGCTTCGGCACTAATGGGCAGGTGCAAGAGATACTGGTGGAGGAAGGGGACAAGGTAAAGCAGGGCGCGCTCCTGGCCACGCTTGATGACTCGGCGCAGGTAAACGCCATTAAGACAGCACTGTTTAGCATACAGACGGCGAAAAATAACATCACATTCGGTTGCGGCACCGACCATCTTCCTTACAATTACCCGGATTTGAGCGTGCCCCGCATATTTGACGAGGCACGAAAAGATTTAAATAAAGCCGTTAACTATTTCAAGCAGGGGAACTACAAGGACGCCGGGTATTATTTAATTATGACTTATTTCGATGTCGAAGTTGGCGAGAACCTGATTAAATCAAAACCCAATGCCGCCGTATTAGCCGGAGCCAAGACAAATTCAACTTACTATCCCGACCTTTACGAGGGCAGCTCCGTACCTGCGCTGCCCAATGATGAGAATGATAAGATGGTGGTTAAATACCTGCAGAGTTACCGGCAAAAACTGTTGGATATAAGCAGTGGCATAAAAGTCGGGGCTTATGAGAGAGTTGCATCTGAATTCGATGCTGCCCAGCAGGAAATGTTAACCGCTTACCAGCTGGCCAAAAGCACGATAACTATCAAGGATAGGTTCGTCTTTGAGTTCGCCGATACCCCAACCAGCGTTGACTTTCTGCAATCATCCCTGCGCGCATTGCAGGACCTGGAGGACTATGTGGCACAGGATGATGCTCAAGCAATTGAAGCCGCCAAGCAGTTGTACATCGCCAAGCTTAACCTGCTTGTTGGGCGAGATGTCCTGGAAAATCAGACGTTGATTTTTGAAAGCGGAGGCGGTATCAACTGGAAGACATTGCAGCAATACAACCTTAGCCTACAAAGCGCCGAAATAGCTTTATACAAGGCCAAGCAGGATATCATGAAGACGGCCATCATAGCCCCTTCCGGCGGCACCGTAGTCAGCGTAGACCTTAAGAAATCTTCCGTACTTTCTGCGCAGGACTATTCATCGAAGACAGCCATCAAGCTTGTTGATACCAGCTCAATAAGGTTTGAAGGACTTGTTGATGAAATCGATATTATGAAAGTCCAACCCGGGCAAAAGGCTAAAATCACCGTGGATGCCATGCCGAACAAACTATTTACCGGAACGGTGAAATTTATCTCTCCGTTTGGTACAAAGTCCGGTAATGTTATTAAATTTGCTGTCACCGTTGAGCTGGACCCGTATGACGTCGAGCTCAGGGGTGGCTTAAGCGCTACCGCCGATATAAGTATATATAGCGCTAAGGACGTATTACTGGTTCCCGTATCGGTAATTGTAAATACACCTTCGGGCCCCGTGGTAGCTGTCGTCAACGAGGCTACAGGACAACCCGAATTCAGGAAGGTTACTTTAGGGCAACAAACCTTCCAGTACGCTGAGGTACTATCGGGGCTGAAAGAGGGCGATAAAGTTCAAGTGGTGAACCAGAAAGGTGCTGTTAACATTCCTATAAGCCAGCCGCGCCCAGGGGCATCGAACCCTATGCGTATGCTCAGGTAGCAGTCGGAAAGCGTGTGAAGCAATAAAAATTAGGTTTATAAAAATGATTGAACTTGAAAACATAGCCAAGATATACGACATAGGTGAGGTAAAGGTCACTGCCTTAGACAATATCTCTTTTCGCTGCGAGAAGGGTGAGGTGGTTTCTATCATGGGGCCATCAGGTTCTGGCAAATCTACGCTATTGAATGTATTGGGCTGTCTGGACAGGCCGACTAATGGACGCTACTGCCTTGAAGGGCAGGATGTCTCCAGTCTCAGTGATAATCAACTGGCAGTGATAAGAAATAGGAAATTGGGCTTTGTTTTTCAGTCCTACAACCTTTTACCTAAAATGACTGCACTGGAGAATGTAGAGTTGCCGATGGTATATGCCGGTCAAGGGCACAGGCGAGAACGTGCCCTCGAAGCCCTGGAATCAGTCGGCATCGGCAACAGGGCACACCATCACCCCAGCGAAATGTCCGGCGGCGAGCAGCAAAGAGTGGCAATCGCCCGTTGCCTGATAAACAATCCTCTGATAATACTTGCCGATGAACCAACGGGTAACCTGGATACTCACTCGAGCCAAAATATCATGGCCGTTTTGCTTGAGCAGAGCAAGAAAGGCATAACGATAATCGTCGTTACCCATGAAGAAGATATAGCGGCATATACTCAGAGGACCATATATCTCAGGGATGGGAATATAATCGAGGAAAAAAAGCGATGAATATATGGGAGAGCATTAGGACCGCCTGGAAATCGATATTTTCCAATAAGTTGCGGTCCTCGCTCACCATGCTGGGCATTATAATAGGTGTCAGCGCAGTGGTACTGCTGGTAGCTCTGGGGCGGGGGTTCCAGACCAGTATGCAGACAACTTTCGAGAATATGGGGGCCAGCGCTCTTTATGTATCCAGCTCGACGGATAAGGCGGTAAAGACTTTGCGCCCGCTGACATTTGAAGATGCGCAGGCGCTGGCAAATAAGGCATTAGCTCCGGCAATAGCCGTGGTTTCCCCAACGCTTGGCAAAAGCGTAAATATATTGTACGGCAACAAAAACGTGACAGTGCAGGCCACTGGGGTAACTCCAGTAATAACGCAGATAAGGAATTATGAATTCGCAGGGGGCAGGTTTATATCTGACCAGGATGTGACAGCAAGAGAGAACGTGGTAGTACTCGGCTACCAGACGGCTTTGGACTTATTTGGCAGCCAGTCCCCGCTGGGTAAGAGCATACGGGTTGGAGGCATGAAATTCCAGGTAATCGGGGTTATTGAAAAGATGGGGGGGTTCGCCGGAGATAGCTATATACTGATGCCTCTTACAACCATGCAATCCAAAATAGCGGGCGGCAACAATGTACAGCAGATTGCCGTAAAGGCAGCCAGTCCCGATCAGGTAGATTCCGCTATCGCCGAAATAACTTCCATACTGAGGGCCCGACATTATGTTACTCCTGGGGCTGCAGATGATTTCCAAATTAGAGACATGCGCGAGGTGCTGAACAGCATGCAACAGACGCTGGCTACCTTCTCGATTTTCCTGAGCAGCGTCGGCGCCATCTCACTGATTGTTGGTGGCATCGGTATCATGAACATCATGCTTGTTTCAGTAACGGAACGCACGCGGGAAATCGGCATACGCAAAGCTATCGGTGCCAAGCGCCGTGATATTTTAATTCAGTTCCTCATTGAAGCGGCGGCACTGAGTCTATCCGGTGGTTTGATTGGCTTGCTCCTAGCAGTAGGTGGGTCACTGTTTATGCGCAATGTTCCTATGGGGAACTTGACTATTGAGGCTCAAATTTCAGCTGGCGTCGTTATCCTTGCGCTTGCTGTATCAATTGGAATTGGTGTGATTTCTGGCACTTACCCTGCCTTCCGGGCTGCCAGATTGGATCCAATAGAATCTCTGCGACATGAATAGAACATATCTGCAAACATCTTTCTGCGATTTTTAAAGACCATTTACAATTAAAAAGATGTTTCTGTTGTCCAAAACTCCTAAGGTCATTTTGCCTGTTTTGTTCAGGGATTGGGCGAAGCTCTTTTAGGAAAATCCTTCCCCTCCCCTTTGGTAAAAGATAAAGGGTAAAGGGTTGCTAGGATTAACAAAGTCTGAGCAGTAGTTTGCTAGATTCTTCGCTTCGCTCAGAATGACAACGAGTTGGCTAGCATATCCTTGGCAGCAGTTCGCCGCTGAGCATGTCAACGATGCGGGACGCCCCCAGCCGGGTCTTCATTATCACCTTGCCTTTATGCTCATCGGCTACCTCGCCGATGATTGAGGCGTCAGCACCGTAGGGGTTCCGTTTCATTTTGGACAAGACTTTCTCGGCATCGCTTGGAGTGACTATAGCTACAAGTTTGCCTTCATTGGCGACATAGAGCGGGTCGAAGCCGAGGAGTTCGCAAGCAGCTCGCACGCCATCGCGCACCGGTATCTTTTCCTCTTCTATCCTGATGCCTACCTTGGACTGCTTGGCGAGTTCGTTAAGGGTAGTGGCTAAGCCGCCTCGCGTCGGGTCGCGGAGACAATGGATTTGTGACGAGGCTTCGAGCATCTGTGCCACCAGTTTATTCAAGGGGGCACAGTCGCTTTGAACCGGCACTGAGAATTTAAGTCCTTCGCGCTGGCTCATCACGGCGATGCCATGGTCGCCGATGGTGCCGCTGAGGATTAGCTTGTCGCCTATTTTGGCATTGGTCCCGGAGATATCTATGCCTGGCGGGACAATGCCTATGCCTGAGGTGTTGATGAACAACTTGTCGGCGCTGCCCCGGTTCACCACCTTGGTATCGCCGGTGACTATCTTCGCTCCGGCTTCTTCGGCGGCAGCTTTTATTGATTTAACTATCTTGGTTAGTTCGCTAAGAGTCAACCCTTCTTCTATGATTAAGGACAGGCTCAGGTATAGAGGCATGGCGCCGCTCATGGCTAAATCGTTGATTGTGCCGCAGACGGCCAGCTTGCCAATATCGCCGCCGGGGAAGAAGATGGGTTTAACCACATAGCTATCGGTAGTGAAGGCAAGGCGGCCGCTGAGGTCGAAAACTGCCGAATCGTCCAGTTTGGCTAATAGTGGATTAGCCAGAGGCGGCAGAAAATTCTTCTCTATCAGCTCGTGGCTGAGCCGGCTGCCGCTGCCATGAGCCAGTAATATGGTTTCATCATCCATTATTCAGCTCCATATTGGTAGTAAGCGGCGCAGGCACCCTCTGAAGATACCATGCATGGCCCTACGGGATGCTCTGGGAAGCAGACTTTGCGAAATAGCTTACAGTCGGTTGGAGTTTTTATGCCGCGGAGGACATCGCCGCAGATACAGCCCTTCGCCTCTCGAACCGGTTCCAGGGTTACTGAGAAGGCTTGCTCGGCGTCAAAACGCTCATATTTTTTCCTTAACTTTAGCCCGCTGGCTGGCACCACACCTATGCCTCGCCAGTCAGCGCTGTCAACTTCGAAAACGCTGTCCATTAGCTCTAAAGCTTTCTTGTTACCCTCGGGCTTGACGCCGCGGCGGTAGCCTATTTCAACCGTTGGCTTGCCGCTTTCGATTTGCTCCACCAGCATGGCTACCGAGAGCAGAATATCCAGCGGCTCGAAGCCGGAGACAACACAGGCAACGCCGTAGTCGCGGGGGATAAATTCGTAAGGGTGGGAACCGATTACGGCGCTGACATGCCCGGGGCAAACAATCCCGTCCAGCCTGAGCTCGCCGAGGTCGAGGATAGCCTGCATTATAGGCGGGCATAGCTTCAGGAGGCAGAGGACATAAAAGTTTTTGATTCCTTCTATTTCGGCCTGAAGAACAGAAGCGGCGATGGTTGGCGCGGTGGTCTCGAAGCCGATGCCGATAAAGATGACTGACTGTGTCGGGTTGTCTCTGGCGATTTGGAGGGCATCTTGAGTGGAATAGACGATGCGGATGTCGGCCTCTCCGGCGCGTGCCTGTTGCAGACTGGAATAGCTGCCGGGGACTTTCATCATGTCGCCGAAGGTGGTGATGATGACATCTGGCAAGCGAGCCAGGGCGATTGCCCTGTCTATATCAGGGTTAGCCGTGACACATACCGGGCAGCCCGGGCCGGAGAGCATCTCCACGGTGGGGGGCAGGAGCTGGCGGATGCCGTTCCTCATGATGGCTACAGTATGTCCACCGCAGAACTCCATCAACCTGGTTGATCTGGTAGATAGCTGCTTTATCCTGGCTACCAGCTTCTTACCCAGCTCAACATCGCGGTATTCGTCAATGAACCTCATCCAAACTCGCCATTTCTTCTAGTATTTTTAAGGTCTCCTGGGCTTCGGCTTCGTCGATAACATTTATGGCGTAGCCGGTGTGGAGCAGGACGTAATCGTTGACTTTGGCTTCAGGGGTGAGTATTATGCTGACCCGGCGTCTTACGCCGCCGATTTCCACTTCGGCTTCATTGCCGTCTATTGAGACAACCTGCACTGGAACAGCTAAACACATAGTCTTCCTTTCAACTGAAATTGGCGATGGCGGCTTGGCCTAAAGAAATGCCGCCATCATTGCACGGTACCTGCTTGTGGGTTAACGCCGAAAAGCCGGCGGATTCAAGCAGCGGTATAGCCTTTCTCAAGACCAGCCGATTTTGAAAGACTCCACCGCTTAAAGCTACTTGGTTGATTCCGGTCTTTTTGGCTATCAACTGGCACATCTCGCATATCATCCGGGCTATAGTGTTGTGGAACCTGGCTGAAATTGTAGCCTTGGGGGCGCCTTGATACAAATCCTCGATTATAGCCGAAAGCAGCTCTTTGAGCTGGATGACGTTTACTCCATCCTGCTCGAGTATAGAATAAGGGTAGCCTTTGTTGCCGACCCTGTCGCAGTCGTCATAAGCCGCCATCTCAAGCTCCACAGCTGCCTGACCTTCGTAATCTATCTCCCCCCTAACACCGAGCAAGGCTGACACAGCATCGAAGAGGCGCCCCAGGCTCGAAGCCAAGGGCGAATTGAGGCCGGTCTGAATTTGCCGCTTGATAAGCCCGATTTCAACAGCATCAACTTGCTTCAAGAAAGCTAGTTTGGGGCTGATGGAGTCCTCTCCCAGTAGCTTGATAAGATAGCCTATAGCAGTTCGGTACGGCCTTTTTATGGCAGCAGCTCCACCGGGCAAAGGCAAGTACTCAAGATGCCCCATTCTCTGGAAGCCTTTGTAATCAGCGACCAGAAATTCACTACCCCAGATGCGCCCATCGCTGCCATAGCCTGTGCCGTCCAGAGCCACGCCGATAACCGGAGTTTCAACCTTGTTGTCCACCATGCAGGCAACAATATGGGCGTGATGGTGCTGAACCGGGACGAGCTTAAGATGGCTGAACTGGCTACCCAACTCCAGCGCATATTTGGTGGAGAGGTATTCCGGGTGGAGGTCATAGGCGATGATTTCAGGCTCTATACGGAATAGCTTCTTGTACAAAGCCAGCGTGTTTTGGAAGTTCTCCAAGGTTTCCAGATTCTCCATGTCGCCGATATGCTGGCTGATGAAGGCATAGCTGTCCTTGGTCAGGCAAAAAGTGTTCTTTTCCTCGGCACCACAGCCGAGCACCTGCTTAGCTGTGAAAGGTAGGTGAATGGGATACGGTGCATAGCTGCGAGCCCGCCGGGTGAGCTGGACTTCGCCTCTTTCGATGACAGTCACACTGTCGTCATACCTGGCATATATGTCGCGGTTGTGGACCAGAAAATAGTCGGCGATGCCTGAGAGCCGTCTTATGGCCTCATCGTTATCTTTGGCAATCGGCTCCTCGCTGATATTGCCGCTGGTCATTACCAACGGCAGTCCCACACCTCTGAGCAAGAGATGATGCAGTGGAGTGTACGGGAGCATCACGCCGAGGTATTTCAGATTTGGAGCTACTGCCTGGCATACCGTGGACTCTGGCTTCCACCATATCAGCACGATTGGGCTCTGCCGGGAGGTAAGCAGTTTCTCTTCTGCCTCAGATATATAGCAATGCCTTTTGGCTTCCTCCATGTCGGCGACCATTATGGCCAGTGGCCTGAACGGCCGTCTCTTTCTCTGGCGCAACAGTTCAACAGCCTTCTCACTGGTGGCATCGCAGGCCAGGAGGAAGCCACCCAGACCTTTGATGGCCAGGATTTTTCCGTCTTTGAGAAGCTGGCTGGCAGCGGCAATAACGTCGGAGGTTTCTACATGGTTTCCCTTGGCGTCAAGCAGCTCTAACCCCGGCCCGCATTTGGGGCAGGCGTTGGGCTGAGCGTGGAAGCGGCGGTCTAGAGGGTTATCGTACTCTGCCTGGCAGTCGGGGCACATCTGGAAGGAGCGCATAGTGGTCTTAGGGCGGTCGTAGGGGACGTCTTCTATTATGGTGAAACGGGGGCCACAGTTGGTGCAGTTGGTGAAGGGATAATGGTAGCGTCTGTCTTCAGGGCTGAAGATTTCCCTGAGGCAGGCCAGACAGGTGGCAATGTCCGGAGACACTGGTTGATATTTACCTTCTTCGGCGATGCTGCGGCGGATTTCAAAGCTTGTGTAGTCTGCCGGGGGATGGTAGGTAACGGTTATGCTTTCTATACGAGCCAGCGGCGGCGCATTATCTTGGAGTTCAGAAAGGAAACGCTTCAGGTCTTTGCTTTCCCCCTGGACTTCGATTTTGACATCCTCGGAGGTATTGCACACCCAGCCTTTCAGATTGTATTTGGTAGCCAGCTGGTAAACGAAAGGCCTGAAGCCGACCCCTTGGACTATGCCACGAGCGCTAATTCGGGCTAATTCTACAGTTTCAACCTTAGCCATAAACAAATGAATTTTACTTCAATTAAGCGTGCTGAGCAAAGTAGGAGTGGATAGTAAGCCGGAGCCGGCATCTTCGGGGCTATTCGTATGCGTATTGGCCGTTTTTGATGGCTTCAATTACTCCCTGTCTTGCGGCGAGATAAGCCAGGTGAATGGCGTTTTTTATAGTTTTCGCCCGACTGCGGCCGTGAGTTATGACGACATTGCCGTTCACCCCGAGCAAACATGCTCCGCCTACTTCTTTGTAGTCTAACTTTTTGATAGCGGAGGTCATTTGCACGTACTGAGCCAGGGCAGCTCCGGTAAGTTGTCGGTCAAGCTCGGAAGCTTCCTGTAGCTCCAGTAAGTTCTGGATAATCTCCGAGTATCCTTCAATAGTCTTAGCCAATACGTTACCGGTGAAGCCGTCCATAACAATTATATCAGCTTTTCCCTTCATAACATCGAAACCCTCTACGTTACCCATGAAGTTCAGATTAGTTTTCTTTAAGAGTTGGTGGGTCTCCTTGGCTAAGGTATTGCCCTTGATTTCCTCTTCGCCGTTGTTTAGCAGCCCAACCCGTGGTGAGTTTATGCCAAAAACCTGCTCCGCCAAAATGTTGGCGAGCTGGGCGAATTGCACCAGGAATATTGGTCGGCAGTTTACATTAACCCCGACGTCAATAAGGAGTGTCGGATTGGGCTGAGTGGGTTCGAACACCGCACAAAGCGCTGCTCGCTCGATGCCTTTTACTATTCCTAGGCTTAAGAACGATGCCACGACTACAGCCCCGGTGCTGCCCGCGGAGACGAAGCCGTCAGCAATACCGTCTTTCACCAGATTGACGCCGACAACAACTGACGAATCCGGTTTGTTCTGGACTGTTTGTATCGGCTCCTCACCTTCCATGACAACCTGGCTTGCTTGGACGATGTTAATGTTCGATCGCCTCGTGGAGTGCCTGAGCAGCATCTCGAGTACGGTCTTGTTGCCTACGAGAGCTATGTCTGTTGGGAACTCTTTGACCGCCTCAACGGCTCCTTTAACCACTTCCCGTGGAGCATATTCACCGCCCGCAGCATCTACGGCAATTAACATCTAGTTGTTCACCTCGTCTATTAGAAGGGCTCTGAATTTTCAGTGCCCCACTGGATGGTTAGAGACTTTAGCGAGTCCACCCAGTTTTGTCAAGGAAAGTTATTGTACATTTTTGAAAAGCAAGGGGCAAAAGTTTATAATTCATACGTTTGTGGGGATGGGGTGGTGCAGATAATACGGTGCATGAATTAGCTATAACGCAGAATATACTGGACATTGTCTTAAACGAGGCAAAAGCAGCTCAGGCGAATAAGGTCACCAAGATAAGTCTGGTCATCGGTGAGCTATCAGGGGTCGTCAGCGATTGTGTGCTTTTCTACTTCGATTTTCTCAAAAAAGGTAATGCAGCTGGGGAAGCCACAATTGATTTCAGATTAGTGCCAGTTGAGCTGCGGTGTCGAGATTGTCTGACCAATTTTAACCCAAAAGACTCCGTTTGGATTTGTCCGAATTGCCAGAGCACCAGTTTCGAAGTAATTAGCGGCCGAGAGTGCTACGTAGAGAGTATAGAGGTCGAACAGTGAGGGTAGGAGTTGTGAAAAGTATTACTAGCACCGATGATGCCGTAGCTGCTCAGACATGAAGACACCGGATGTAATCGTTAAGGGGAAAGATAATGGAGAAGGTATGGTCATCCATTATAAGACCACCAAAGGAACCGATGTTTTCGGATTGGCCATACCTAACATATATGCCGATGCCGATTGGGACCTTGGGCCTACCTGGTGTTATTTAATCCTTGGCAAGAAGACTACCCTGATTGACACCGGCCGGCTTGGCAATTTCGAGGTTTTTGGGACTCTTTTGAAATCAATTGGCAAAGAGTTATCGAATATTGATAGAATTGTCGTCACTCACAGCCATGAAGACCACGATGGGAATGTAGCTGAAATAGTCTCGGCAACGCAGGCTGAATTATGGGCCCATACCATCTACCGCCAGATGATTTCGTATCATCCTCATATAAAAGACGGTGCCCTGCACCCCGAATTGCCTGGTTCTTGCCGTCTCTGTAGAATGCCTGAGATTATCTATAAGAACTGCCTGCCATATCATAAGAAAAGAAGCTCGCTGAAGGTTGATTTCCCTGTAAGGGATGACCAGAGGCTGCCAGACGAAGACCTTGGCTTTGTATTTACCCCGGGGCACAGTCCTGACTCAATCTGCATCGTTTTGGAAGATGAGGTTATGTTTACCGGTGACACCTTACTGCCTGATATTACCTCCCATCCTTCTCTGATGTATGACTTCAAAGTCAATCGCCGGATTTTACCGAAAGGATATCGCCGAAGAAACGATGTCTATGGCCTGATGAACTATATCAAGTCTTTAAGCAAGGTAGCCTATCTTAATTCTCAACCTCTTAAGGCAACGTTCCCCGCTCATCGCCTGTTTTATAACGGCCGGTTTAACCTCCTCAATAGTTCCGAGCGAGCTAAGGAAATCATCCAGTTTCATATTGACCGCTGTCGCGATATTCTGAGAATTATTGACGGCAAACCGGCTGGCATAAAAGATATCGCCGTCCAGCATTTTCCTCCTTCGCGGCTTGCCGGCACGGGGAAAGCATTAGCGGAAAACGAGATCAGGGCTCATATTGAAATTATGGAGGCGTGTGGTGATATTCGGTGGGCGAGCGAGAATAGAGACACGGTCCAGTGCACTGGAACAAGCAATTATCTGAGTGCTATAGAGGTATATCTACATTGTAGTTCCTTCTGAAATGCCAGTGTCTCACTTGATGACGTGTACCGCGGTAGCTTTGAAGCTAGCATAGATCTTTTTGCCAACTTTAAGGTTTAGTTCCTCTGCTGACCTTTTAGTTACTACACCAAGCAAAGAAAAACCGCAATCCGCCTCGATTCTCACGAGCTGCCCCACGGTGGTCATTCTGACTATCTCCCCTTGAAACACGTTTCTGGCGCTACTCGTCCCTTTGGCGAGTGTAAAGGTGATGTCCTCCGGCCTGATAATGGCATAGACCTTATCACCAACCGAAATTTCGGAGATTGCTTCTATGGTGGCACCATCTACATCTATGGTAACTAAGGCGCCGTCCTTCTCTGAAATTATCCCGCTCAGGATGTTTTCTACTCCGACAAACTCAGCCACCTCCTTATTACTCGGCGAACAGAATATTTCGCTGGGGCTACCTATTTGTAGTATCTCACCATTCATCAGAACGCCTATCATGTCAGCCAGACGTTGCCCCTGTGACATGTCGTGGGTGGCCATTATTACGGTTGTCTTTTGCTCTCGAATAGTATTCGCCAGAAACTCTTCTATTTTGGAGACGGAGACCGGGTCGAGGTTAGCGGTAGGTTCATCCAGCAGGAGTAACTCGGGCCGGGCTATCATAGCACGTGCCAGAGCCACTCTCTGAGCCTCGCCGCCAGATAGCGTCCGAGCCCTCCTTTTCTCATACCCTTTCAAGTCTGTAATCTCTAGCATCTCTTCAACCCTGGTTTGTATTTCCTTTCTACCACAACCCCTCACTTTCAGCGGGTACGCAATGTTCTCGTAGACGCTGCTATTGAATACGGCAGGTTTTTGGAACACCATGGCCATTCTACGGCGTATGTGCAATCTTAGCTGCGTTGACTTTGCTGTGTCCTGTCCATTGAAATATATTTTGCCCGAAGTCGGCGTATCCAGAAGATTAAGCAGCCGCAACAAGGTGGTTTTCCCGGCGCCTGTTGGGCCGATGAGCGCGAAAACCTCAGCTCTTTCTACCTCGAAAGTTATATTTCTTAGGAGTGCTGTGCAATCGGCGCCATACCCTAATTGAACCGTCTTCAATAGAGTCATTATCAATACCTCTGAAGTGCCAAGTTAACTATAACGTTTATTACTAAAGCCAGAGAGATAAGGATGATGCCCAACGCTAGCGCCAGTACCAGTTCTCCCTTCTGCGTCTCTAGTGATATTGCCGTGGTAAGCACTCGCGTATATCCGCGTATATTTCCACCAAGTATCATGGCAGCACCGACTTCGGATATGGCACGGCCGAATCCCATTATAAAGGCTGCCACAACGGCGAACCTCGCTTCTTTGATGATTGTCCAGATAGCCTGAAATTCAGTTGCGCCTAAAGACAGTGCAGAATCCTTAATTGCCTTATCTACACCGCTTAAAGCGGAGACAGTAAGGCCCATTAGTATGGGCGTGATAAGCACCATCTGTCCAATCACGACTGCAGTTGGTGTAAACAACATGCCGAGTCCTCCCAACGGACCGGCACGGGATATAAAAATGAAGACGAAGAGGCCCACACAGACAGTGGGAACGCTGTAAAAGGTCTGTATAATGTTAATTAGGACGCGCTTGCCTTGAAAGTTACGGAAATGTATCAGTCCGCCCGCAGGTATGCAAACAAGGGAGGCCATGATAACTGCGGTCGCTGAAATGGCCAGCGACCGCAGTGCAATCTCTACAACTTCCCTATCTAAGTTGACAATAAGCTGAATAGCTTGTAGAAAAGCTTCCCAGAATTCAGTCATTCTGTCTCAGCTCATTGAACTGGCTTGGAATATTCGTCTACTGTTGGGCAGCCTGGCTCTATGCATCCGCCCCCCGCGGTCGGATAGAAAAGGGGCCGGCCGTATTCAGCGACGCCATAGGTTCCAATAACCTTCTGGATTTCATCAGAAATAAGCCAATTTATTAAATCGTTGACCAGTTGAATCTTCGCCGTCTTGATTTTCTCCGGGTTTATAGCTATGGCGGCGTACACGTTTAGAAATATCTGACCCTTTTCTACCAATGGTATCAGATTCAATTTACCCTTGTAAGCTAAAAAGGTGGATATGTCAGCCAGAACATATGCACCTTCCTCATTGGCCATGAGTAAGCATGGCCCCATGCCTTTTCCTGCTTCTATGTACCACGGGCCGGACTTCTGGATATCCTCGTATTTGAAGCCTGCGTTTGACCATATGAGTTTTTCTTTAGAGTGTGTCCCTGAATTGTCGCCTCTGGAAATGAATTTAACTTTGGCAGGATTTTTCTTGCCTTCCTCAGCAAGTTTCTTAAAGGCATCTTCAGGTGACATGTCTTTGATGCCTGCCGGGTCACTTGGTGGGCCAGCAATTATGAAGAAGTTATAGGCAAAATACCTGCGGTTTATGCCGTATCCATCGGCTATAAACTTGTCTTCAGCCGCTCGGTCGTGGACGATGACGGCATCTACATCCCCTCTTCTCCCGTATTCCAGTGCTATGCCTGTGCCAGCATAGACTATATCCATCTCAACGTTATATTTTTTCTCGAACATAGGCTCCAGGTAATACCACAAACCGGTATCGTAAAGGCTGGTGGTAGTGGCGATTTTGAATCTTTCTTTGCCTGCTACCACGGGGAAGGCCGTAGTGCTGGCGCTTTCATCGTTTGAAGCGGGTAAGCAACTGGCAAAGCTAATCAGTAGACTCAATAGTACAACTACGGTCAATAAATAGTAGTTTATTTTTCTCACTACGTTGTTATAACCTCCTTTGAATTCAACAAAAAGCATCCAAAGAAATAAAAATGCACCTCGAAAGGAGGTGCCCTACATGACACAATTCTGTGCATACCGGCTCTCCTTTCCAAACATGGGAGGCGTCACCGTTTCCAGTGGCACCCTATCGGCCAATGCCCCTGGGTATTCCTTTAGGGCAAAAGGCTCGGAAAGCTACTATTAAACTGGCGGCATTATAACATGAAGATTTCGAGCTTACAATGTTCTCCGGGATTGCTTCGTCTCTCTCGCTCCTTGCACAAGACACGTGAGCAAACTTTTTGGTTGTTGGCATTTGGGATTTCGTTGTGTATAGGGTTGTCCAGCTGCCAACTATGAAAGTTGACAAATGCGGTCAAAA
>Ga0315280_10000126_pt1 | contig 141376 bp, 118 predicted proteins | sample YL17G06_40_MG_FD_203697 | JGI IMG/M metagenome (GOLD analysis project Ga0315280, IMG submission 203697) | Sediment microbial communities from Yellowstone Lake, YNP, Wyoming, USA - YL17G06_40 | ecosystem: Environmental > Aquatic > Freshwater > Lake > Sediment | place: USA: Wyoming | collected... | reverse complement strand
AAGCAGGGCGCGGGCGGCGGCATTCGCGGCGAAACACGCCATCCCGCGGGCCTTCGAGAGCATGAGCGAGATGCTGGCCGGGGTCGAGGTGGACGCGGTGGACCTCGCCATCCCGAACCACCTCCACCCCCGGTTCATCATCGAGGCCGCCAGGGCGGGTAAGCACATCATCTGCGAGAAGCACCTCACGGGCTACTTCGGCGAGACGGACACGCCCGATAGTGAGCTGATCGGCAAGAGCACTCCGAGGGAGCAGATGCTCGAGCGGGTGGTGGAGGAGTGCGATGCGATCGGCGCGGCAGTGGAGGGTGCGGGCGTACGGTTCTGCTATGCCGAGAACTGGGTGTATGCGCCGGCCTATGTGAAGCTGCGGCGGCTGGCGGGTGCCGCGGGAGGGACGATCCTGCGGATCGAGGCGGAGGAGTCGCACTCGGGATCGGGGTCGGTCTACGCGAAACGGTGGCGCACCGCGGGCGGGGGGTCGCTGGTGCTGAAGGGCGCACACCCGCTGGGAGCGGTGCTCCAGCTCAAGCAGTGGGAGGGAGAGTGGAAGTCCGGGCGGCCGATCCGCCCGGCGTCGGTGTTCTGCGAGGTGGGGAATCTCACCTGGATCGAGGCCTTCAAGCGGGAACCGGTGCATTACCTGAAGACCGACTGGCAGGATGTGGAGGATTGGGGAATCATGGTGCTCCGGTTCGAGGATGGATCGGTGGCGGAGATCAAGGCGGGAGACACCACGCTGGGAGGAGTGCACAACTATCTCGAGGCCTACCTCTCGAACGCCCGCCTGCGCGCCAACCTGAACCCGAACGATGCCTGCGTGGCCTATGCTCCGTCGGCCGAGGTCTTCGGAGACGAGTACATCAGCGAGAAGATCGAAACCAAGGGCGGCTGGACCTTCCCGTCGCCGGACGAGCATTGGAACCAGGGCTACCTTCAGGAGATCGCGGATTTCGTCGGGGCGATCGGGGACGAGAGACAGCCGGTGTCGGGCCTGATGCTGGCACGGGATGTCGCGATCGTGCTTTATGCGGCCTACGTGAGCGCGGAGGAGGGGAGACGGGTTGACCTGGGGCGGCTGCGGTAGCCAGCGGGTGTCGGGGCGATGACAGGCAGCGACTGGGTGAGCCGCTTGATCCCGGCCCAGGAGCTGAGGCGCTCGGCGCGCCAGTTCTGGGTGGCAGTGATGTTCCTGCTGCTGCTGATGGTGCTGGCAGCGACCGTGTACGTCAACGTGGAGAGCCGGCTGAGCGGCGAGCCGTGGACCACGACTGACGGAATCTACATGGCGGTGCTCACCATCACCACCATCGGCGGTGAGGTGCATCCACTCACGCAGTTCGGCCGGGCTTTTACTATTGGCTTCGCGATCACCGGCATCGCGCTGGCCGCGTTCGCCGTGAGGAGCGCGCTCAGCCTGCTGCTGGGCCAGCAGCTCAGCGCGGAGGTCCAGCGGAGACGGAGGTTACGAGCCTTGAGGGAAATACGCGATCACTACATCGTCTGTGGCTACGGGCGGATGGGCCGGGAAGCGCTTGAGCAACTTCGTAGGCGGGGCCTGCGGGTGGCGGTGATCGAGCAGAACCCGGCCGCGCTGGAGCAGCTGCGGGAGAGTGATGTGCCGTTCGTGGAGGGCAATGCCACGCAGGACGAGCACCTGAGGGCGGCGGGAATCGCGCGGGCGAAGGGGCTGATCGCGGCGGTGGGCACCGAAGAGGATAACGTCTTCATCGTGCTCAGCGCGCGGCTGCTGAACCCCCGCCTCGACATCGTGGCGCGCGCCGGCCAGGAGGAGACGGTTGACAAGCTGATGCGGGCCGGCGCGAACCGGGTGCTGTCCCCGTATGTGGTGGGTGGACGGGCGCTGGCCGCGGCCGCGGCCGAGCCTGGCGTGGCGGATTTCCTGGAGATCGTGCTGCATCGGGAGGACCTGGATGTGAAGATCGCCGCGGTTGCCATTTCCGCCGATTCGCCGGCCGTTGGCCGCCCGATGGCGGCCACGGGAGTGGAGCAGGAGGGCGGGGCAATGATCCTGGCGATCGTCAATGAGCGCGGGCAGTTCCACACCAATCCGCCGCCCGACACCGCGCTCAATCCGGGCGACCGGCTGATCGCGATGGGCTCGCGGGCGCAGTTGGCAGCGCTGGAGAAGGCGGCGGGAGGCTAAGGGGGCTCACCGAAGGTGGACGCTGGGACAGGAGCAAGCTCCTGTCCAACGGGTCAGGCAGGTCGCGGACCTGCGCTGCCGGACGGGGCTACCGGGGCGTTCGGTCACCGGCCGCGCTGGCTAAGGCTCCACAGAAAGCGCTTGGCTCTTCCCGGCGGCGCGGTAGGCTCGGCGAGCGGCGTCGGTTGGGAAGCCGGGGCCTAGGTTGCGCAGGCAGAGCGGGGCGGGGGCGATGAAGGCGATAGCAGCGGCCAGGTCTCCAAGGCCGCGGATGACCGGGATCAGCAGGTGGTCCATGAAGTCCTGGTCTCGACTCACGCGCAGGCCGGCCATATCCACAGTGGTGTTCCGCACGAAGGGGGCCTGGGTTCGCGCCAGCAGAGCCCAAGGGCCGGCGTAGCCGAGGCCGACGAGATCAATGCGCTTGATCGCGCGGAGGGTGCGCGCATAGCCCAGGCCGGTGAGGATGTCCTGGATGCGGTTCGCGTCATCCGAGCGATTGTAGGTCAGGTAATGGTTGATCTTGGCCGCCCGCTCGTCCCGCGCCTTCCGGATCTGCGCCTCGCCCGTCCCCCAGCAGTCAACCAGCAGCACGGTCTGTCCGGCGGCCAGCAACTCCGCGACAGCAGGGCGCGGCCCCGTTCCCGGATCGAAGAGGGTGTTCTTTCCTTCGTGGGAGACAACCAGAGTGGCGGCCGGCTTGCTCTGCCTGGTTGGCCGGAGCAGGTAGGCCGGCACGCGGTCGGCGATGCCCGTTCTGGTCAGAGCAAGAGCTTGCCAGCTATAGCTTCGGCCTCTGCCTGAGTCGAGCTTGGCAGCACGCACCTCTCTGGGGGCTGGCGCCCGCGCCATCAAGAGGTGAGCCATGGCCGGCCCAATCTGACGCTGGAACCGCCTCAGCTCTGGCCGTGTGGTGGGCCAGAGGCCACCGATCTGCCGGCGACGCTGGCGGGTAAGCTTGTCGAAGAGCGGCTCTCCGGCCGGCGCCCATCTGGGCCGGGGCCGGCCGGCGAAGACGAGGTACTTCCTGGCGTTGTCCAGGCGGTAGGGCTGTTCGACGAGTCGCTCGGGGTGGGCCGCCCCGAGCAGCCACTTGCCGAAGAACCGGTAGACGGCATTGCGGCTCGCCAGGTTGTAGTTGTGCGGAGCATCCACCTGGACGGTCTCGACCCGATCGGCCGCGCGATAGAGGGAGTAGATGCTCCTCACGAACGGGTACTCGACCCTGGGTGTGTTCTTTGTCCAGTCGCCGGTGGCCGAGACCATCAGCAGGGGGCGAGGCGCCATGAGAGCGGCGATCTCCGGGTTGGTGGTCTCCAGGCGGAGGGTGGGAGCGTTCTCGCAGACACATCCGCCCTGCATGTGGGCCGAGATCATGTTCACCGGGGCTGCCACCTTGATGCGGGGCTCGACCGACATCAGCATAAGGGTCTGAGTGCCGCCGCCGGACTCCCCCGTGCAGCCGATGCGCTCCGGGTCAACCTCGGGGAGGGACTGAAGGAAGTCCACCACCCGGATGCTGTTGTAGAGCTGCAAGGCCATCTGGCCGAAGCCCCAGAGGCGCTGGCGGTCGCTCTCCTGACGATGCACGACCTGGGACGAGTCGTGGTAGCCGATCATGTCATAGCAGAAAGCGACATAGCCCTGGCGAGCGAAGCTGATGCCGCGGCCGAGCACGGTGCCGAGCTCGTTGTTGGCCAGCCGGCCCTCGGGCCAGTGGCCGTGGGGGTTGAGCACCGCAGGGAACGGTCCGGTCTTGCCCCGCGGCACGAAGAGGTTGCCAGTGACCAGGAAGCCGGGATGGCTCTGGAAGTAGGCCTTGGAGACAGAGTAGTCGGGGTGGTGAGTGGCGCCGAACACCCGGGCGCGCAACGGCGCCGGCGACGGCATGGGCAGGAGGCCGTTGACCGCGAGAATGTGGGGGCGCAGATCGGCGGCCCTCGCCTCCCATTCCGCGAGGGTGCGGAAACGCGGCAGCTCATAGTTGCGGTCGAGATCGCGCAGGTTGACCGCGCGCTGATCAATGCTGGTTCTCGCACGGGGCACGATGGGTTCTCCTGGGTGAGCGCGCTAGCGCATGGGATTCCGGCCTCCGAGGCGGGTCTCCTGCCGAACCGGCAGGTACTCCGTAAGCTCCAGGACGCTGCGGTCGTGATCCTCGCCGGCAAGCCGCTGGTCGGCTGACGCCAGCCCCTCGGCAAGCTGCACGTCCCGCTCTCTCCTGCGTCAGGGCCGGCCGATCGCGCCCGGGACGGGGCTCCCACAGCACCGTCACGTGCACACTGCATCCGGTGACAACCGACACGAGAGCGATGGTGCCTCCTTGTGACACGGCGGAGAGGGATGGGGAAGGGGGGGATCTGGGTGGGGGAGAAAACCACACAAGAGAAAGGGAGGTAGACAGATGAAGTGGTCAAGTGGGATAGCGTCGGCGGCGGCGTTGGCCGCGGTGTTAGCCGCCTCTGTCCTCTACGCTCAGGTCGGAGGGGGCGGGGGAGCAGGGATGGGCGCCCGGACGGGCGCGATGGATCCCGCGCGCATCCGGACGATGCTGGAACGCGCCGGGCTGAACGAGAAGGAACAGGCCGCAGCACAGAAGAGCATGGAAGCGAAGTCCAAGGCCCGGCAGGCCTTGCAGGACGAAATGGACAAGCTGCGGCTGGTGGCCGAGAACAGCAGTGCCACCGAGCAGCAGTCGAGCCAGGCCGCTGCGAGCTACGAGAAGGCGATGGCGAAGTATCGCGAGGTCGTGCAGACGGAGGATCGCACGCTCTCCCGAGAGCTTTCGGGCAAGAGCCGAGCCCGCTGCTTGGCAGCGGGGATCATTGACAACGGGCTTGGGTATAGCGGAAGAACGCGCACTGGCGCGGGCGGGATGCGAGGTGGAGGCGGCGGGCGAGGGGGGGCTGGAGGTGCAGGGGGCGCCGGAGGTGGCGGAGGCTACTAGCCAGAGCGGCAGACGCTCGGTCCAGAGGTCTGAACGGGGTAGGAAACATGCGGTTCCTACCCCGTTCGGTTTCCGGCGGGGAGAGTCGAAACGCCTGGCTCCGCGGTCACGTGCCGCGAGCTACTGTGTGGACTTCTCGACGATTCCGGCCAGCCGCGCGAAGTGGCGCTTGAGCGAGGGGTAGAGCGCGCGGTAGACGCGGTAGTACTGGTGGTAGATGGCAGCGGCCTGGCGACTGGGGCGGACTGGCTCCTTCGTGCGCACGGCCGCGGCGCAGGCGGAGGGAACGTCGGGCCAGAGGCCCGCGGCCACTCCCCCCAGGAGGGCGGCGCCGAAGGCCGCGCCTTCGTCAACCGCCATGCCGACGAGGGGCGCGCGGAAGACATCAGACTGCATCTGCCGCCAGAAGGGGCTGCGGGATCCCCCGCCGGTGTTCCGAATCTCCTTGATGGGGAGCTTCATCTGGCGCAGGATCTCGAGCGAATCGCGCAGGCCGTAGCAGACCCCTTCCATGATGGCGCGGGCGAGGTGGCCCTTGGTGTGCCTGAGGCCCAGGCCCAGGAAGACGCCGCGGGCGTTCGGGTCGGCGTGAGGAGTGCGCTCGCCGGTGAGGTACGGCAGGAAGATGAGGCCCTCTGAGCCGATGGGTGCGGCCGCTGCTTCGGCGGTGATGATCTCATAGGGGTCCACGCCGCGCGCGGCCGCCTCGGCTTTCTCCTGATCTGCGATCGCATCTCGGAACCAGCGCAGCGATCCGCCGGCAGAGAGCATCACGCCCATGGCGTGCCACTGGCCGGGAACGGCGTGGCAGAACGTGTGGACTCTGAGCTTCGGGTCCATCCTGGGCTCGAGCATGGGCGCGAAGACGGTGCCCGAAGTGCCGACGGAAACCGCGACGATCCCCTCCGCGATCACCCCGTTGCCCACCGCGCTGCACGCGTTGTCTCCACCCCCGCCGGCGATCGGGAGGCCTGCGCGCAGGCCGGTCTCCGCGGCGGCGACCTGCGAGACGGCGGTGGAGGCCACCGGAGATTCGTATACCCTGGGCAGCATGTCGGCGGTGAGGCCGAGGCCGGTCAGCATTACGTCCGACCACTGGCGCCGGCCGACGTTGAGCAGGGAGGTGCCGGCCGCGTCCGAGACCTCGGTGGCGAACTCGCCTGAGAGCCGGAAGCGGACATAGTCCTTCGGCAGAAGGATCATGCGCAAGCGCTGATATAGGTGGGGCTCGTGGTCTCGCAGCCAGACGATCTTGGGGGCCTGGAAGCCGGTGAGAACGGGGTTGAGGGTCTCCGCGACCACGCGGTCGAAACCGACGGTGTCGTGAATCCAGGCGCACTGGGCGGCAGTTCGCTGGTCGCACCAGAGGAGGGCCTCGCGAAGCACGTTATGGTTCTGGTCGAGGAAGACCGAGCCGTGCTGCTGGCCCGAGAGGCCGAGGCCGCGCACCTCCTCCAGGCGCGCGCCGGAGGTGGCGAGCACCTCCCGGATCGCCTCCACCGTGCCCCGCCACCAGTCGGCCGGGTCCTGTTCGGCCCATCCCGGGCGGGGGGTGTGCAATGGGTAGGGCTTGGTAGCGCTCGCCACCACTCCGCCCGAGGCATTCACGAGCAGGGCCTTCGTTCCCGTGGTGCCGACGTCAATTCCCAACAGATAGTCGGCCATAGTTGCTCCTTATCGAGGCAGGGCTGTTCCTGGGGCGCGACGTCTGGGGAGGAAGCTGCTGGGCCAGATGATGATCTGGAGCGCGAGCAGCAAGAGCACGGAATTGCGAAGGATCAGGGGCCAGCCGACGCGGTCGCTGAGGATGGGGAGGAAGCAGCCGCAGTGGATGCTGAGGCCTCGCATCATCACCAGCGCGGCAGCGCCGATGAAGAGTGCGAGCAGGCCGCCGAGGAGGGCCGCGCTGCTCCTGGGGAGAAGGCCGATCACCAGGAAGAGGCCGGGGACGAGTTCGACCCAGGGAAGGATGATGCCGGCGAGGTTCACCAGGTCTGGATGGAGGATGCGATAGCCGTAGATCAGGCGCGCGAACTCGTCGGGCCGAAGCAGCTTGTGGGAGTCGGAGTAGATGAAGACGCCGCCCAGGAGAAGGCGGCAGACCGCGCCGGTGACCGGGCTGCCCAGGAAGCGCCTCGCCCGCCCCTCGCTCAAGGCTGCTCGCCCTTCCTCGCCGGGAAACCAGAGGCCTGCCAGGCCTCCCAGCCGAGCTCGAAGACGAAGATGGGCTTGGGGACCAGCTCGCGGACGCGATCGGCGATCTCCACCCCTTCACCGCACTCGATGCTCTGGCAATACGCCACCAACGATTGCGCGGCGTCGACGCGTTCGGCCAGGTCGGGGTAGACCGCCTCGAAGTCCGCGGCCGGGAGGTTGAGCGCGCCGGGGATGTGACCTGCGGCGTACTCCTCGGGGGCGCGCCCATCCAGGAAGAGGGCGGTGCCGGCGCGAAAGGCGGCGTAGGCCTGCATCGGGCTCATCGAGCGCACTCCGGGTGGAAGAGGCAGGGCCACCGGCTGCTGGTCCTTCCCCGGCTTCGGAAAGATCGGGATACGCCGGGAGGAGAAGTGGTTGGCGGCGAGGCCGAGCACGGCGCCGGCCGCGAGGAGGAGAAAGGCGCCGACCAGGACGCCTCCCAGGGTGCTCTGCCCGAGGTCAGCGCGCGGGAGGCGGCGGGGCCGGTGGTTGCTGGTCAGTGACCTTGCCATAGATCGGAATGCGCAGTAGCTTGGCGTGTTCGAGGTCGGTGCGCACGAAGACGTGGGCGTTGATCCGTTCGGGCTTCGCCACCGGCCCGAAGCGAACCTTCAGGCGATAGCCGCCGAGCTTGTCGTTGATGGGCTCGGGGTCCGATGCGTGGACGGCCTGGTGATCGGTAGTGACGTCGGAGAGATGGAACGTCTTCACGTCAACGGGGCGGATGAGGAGGTCGCGTTCGATGGTCTCTCCGACCTTGACGCTCGCCAGGAAGACCCCGGAGGGGATGATGTCAACCTCCCGCTTGATGACTCCGGTGAAGGTGAGGGTCACGCGGGGCTCGACCGGATCGTTGGAGTCAACATAGAGGTGCTTGGTTACCTTGTCGCGCATGCGGCCCGCGCGGAAGGTGACCTTGATCGTACTGGTGGCGCCGGGCGCGGTCTCCCGCTGTGGGGGCAGCGCGGCGGCGCAGCCGCAGGTGATGATGATCTTCTCGATGATGAGCGGAGCGTTCCCGGTATTGCGGAACTTGAACTCGTGGGTGAGCGTGTCCTCCTGGTACATCTTGTCGAAGTCGAAGGTCTGCTCGTCGAACGTGAGCCGGGGACCGGAGGAGGCCTGCGGCCTCGCACTCGTGCCGGCGGAAGCCGCCGGCGAGAGAGCGAGAAGAAGCAGGGCCGCAGTAGCGACACCGGAACTCAGTTTTCTCAGCATGCTCATCATCGCCGCGGACCTCAGTGCAGCAATCCCAGCGCGAAGTGATCGAACCCCTGGCCAGATGTGATCGCACGGCCGTCCGGACCCAGGAAGCAGACGCCAGCTTTCTCTACGATTTCGCCAATGACTGTCACCGCGGTTCCGGTTGCCGCGCTCACCGCTCCCGCGAGATCGGACACCGCCGCAGGGGGGCAGGTGAAGAGCAGCTCATAGTCCTCACCCCCGGTGAGCCCCATTTCGAGGGCATCTGTGCCGATCCTGCCCGCGAGGGAGGCGGAGGCAGAGTCAACAGGAAGGCGCTCGCAGGCGATGCGCGCCCCGACGCCGCTCTCGGCGCAGAGGCGCGGAAGGTCGTCGGCCAGCCCGTCGCTGAGGTCCATCATCGCGGTGGCGAGCCGCGCGCGGGCGATGGCCTGGGCCTCGCGGAGGCGGGGGGTAGGGCGGCGATGCGCCTGGAGGAGGCGCGCAAGCTCGGGGCAGCTATCACCTGTGAGGCCCTCACGCAGGCAGATCAGGCCCGCGGCTGAAGCGCCAAGGAGGCCGGTGACACAGATCGCATCACCCGGCCGCGCGCCGTGCCGACGCAGCATAGAGCCTTCCTCCACCCAGCCGGTCAAGGCGACGTCCACCACCACCGGACCGGGTGATCCCACCAGGTCGCCGCCCGCCAGGGCCGCGCCGTGTGCGGAGGCGGCGGCGATGAGGCCCTGCGCGATCTCGGAGGCGAGTTGCGCTGGTAGGTCGCCGGGCATGGCGATGGAGGCGACCGCGGCCGCCGGCTCTCCGCCCATGGCGGCGATGTCGCTCAGGTTGACGGCCATCGCCTTCCAGCCGATGTCCTCACCGGTGGCCCATTCGCGGCGAAAGTGGACTCCCTCCACAAGCATGTCACAGGTGAGGAGGAGAAGGCGGTCGTCGCGGGTTCGGAGAGCGGCGGCGTCATCGCCGGGGCCGACCACGACAGAGGCGGTGAGGGCCGCTCCGGCGAGGTCGCGGAAGCGAGAAACCATCCTGTTCTCTCCGACCTGGCGGAGTGGGGTGCGATCCGTGAGGTTCATGGGCGAGTCGCGGTGGGCGCGCCGAGCAGGGCAAAGACGCAGTAGGGGCCACACATGGAGCAGGCGGCACCGCCCTCGCCGCCGGGCTGATGGCGGGAACGGGCGCGGGCGGGATCGAGGGCCAGACGGAACTGCTGCTCCCAGTCGAGAGAGGCGCGAGCCCGCGCCATCTCGTCGTCCCAGGCGCGAGCGGTTCGTCCCAGGCGCACAATGTCCGCGGCATGGGCGGCCAAACGGGTGGCGATCACACCCTCCCGAACGTCGTCCGCGGCCGGCAAGCCGAGGTGTTCGGCAGGCGTGACATAGCAGAGGAAGTCGGCACCAGCCATGCCGGCCACGGCGCCCCCGATGGCGCCGGTAATGTGGTCGTAGCCGGGGGCGATGTCGGTGACGAGGGGGCCGAGCACGTAGAAAGGCGCTCCGTAGCAGAGTCGCTTCTCGAGCACGACGTTGGCCGCCACCTGGTCGAGGGGGAGATGGCCGGGGCCCTCCACCATCGCCTGCACGCCGGCCTCCCGCGCTCTCAGCACGAGCTCACCGAGGAGGGCGGTCTCGGCCAACTGGGCTCGGTCCGAGCCGTCGGCCAGGCAGCCGGGCCGAAGCCCGTCGCCCAGGCTCAGGGTGACATCGAACTCGCGGCATATCTCCAGCAGCTCGCCGAAACGAGAGTAGAGCGGGTTCTCCCGCCCATGCTCTCTCATCCAGCAGATGGTGAAGGCGCCGCCGCGGCTGACAACGCCAGTTAGGCGGCCGTGGTCGAGGGTGAGCTTCGCGGTGTCTTGGGTGACGCCGCAGTGAACGGTGACGAAGTCAACGCCATCGGCGGCGTGCTTGTGGATGACGGAGAAGAGGTCGTCCTCGGTCATGGCGGCGGCGCCGCCGCGCGCCTGCGCTTCGACGGCCGCCTGGTAGATGGGCACGGTCCCGACCGGGACGTGGGAGGCAGCGATCACTAGCCGCCTGATCTCGTCGAGGTCGCCGCCGGTGCTGAGGTCCATCACCGTGTCGGCGCCCGCGTCGAGCGCAGCCTGGAGCCGCACCAGCGCCTGCTCCGGCGAGGGGTCGGTGGCCGAGGTGCCGATGTTGGCGTTGACCTTGATGCGGACGCCGGCGCCGATGGCCGCGGGACGTAGGCGCTGGTGGTTGTGGTTGCCGGGGAGCACGACGGCCCCTTCGGCGAGGCCGCGACGGAGCTGTTCGGGGGCGATCCCCTCGGCCTCGGCTGCGAACTCCATCTCCGGCGAGAGCTTGCCGCTGCGTGCGATCTGAAGCTGGGTCACGAGACTACTCCTGATGCTGCCCGCGAGCGCGATTCGCGGATGGCCTTCAGCAGGGCGGCAGTTGCCTCCACCATGGAATCGGCCTCGGAGACCGCCGAGATGACGGCAGCGCCGCTCGCGCCAGCGCGGATCACTTCGCCCACATTATCGCGGGTTAGGCCGCCAATCGCAAGGACGGGAAGCCCGACATTGCGTTGGATGTCCGCGATCGGTGCCAGTCCGAGGGCCGGGCCGGCGTCGCACTTCGAAGGGCTGGCGTAGATCGGGCCCAGGCCCAGATAGCTGGCGCCGTCCGCCGCGGCCTGCTCGGCCTGGCTGCGCTCGCGCACCGAGGCGCCGATGATGGCCAAGGGCCCCAGCAGCCGCCGCGCGGCGGCGATGGGCAGGTCATCCTGCCCGAGGTGAACGCCATCGGCCTCCACCGCGAGGGCGATGTCCAGGCGGTCATTGACGATAAACTGGGCGCGATGCTGCCGCGTGAGTTGGCGCACCTCCTGCGCCAACTCGAAGAGGGCGCGGGAACTCAGCGCCTTGTCGCGAAGCTGGATCAGGCGAGCGCCTCCCTCCAGGGCGGCCCGCGCCACCTCCAGGTGGCCGCGCTGGAGGCGGTCGGAGCGCGCGGTGATGACGCAGAGCTCGAAGTCGGACATGGGGCTGCGCTCAGGCGCAGGCGGCCTGCTCGGCCCGCGCCTTCAGGTCTAGGAAGAGGGCGTGAGCGATCACGAGGTGCGCGTCCTCGATCTGCTGCATGCTCTGGGACGGGACGATCAGGCAAGAGTCGGCGAGGGCGCACATCTCGCCCCCATCGCGCCCCGCCAGGCCCACCACCGTCGCCCCGGCCTTTTTCGCTACCTGCATGGCGCGGAGCACGTTCTCGGAGCGGCCGCTTCCGCTGAGCACGAGGAGGACATCCCCCGGTCTCACGAGGTTGCGGAGCGGCTCGCAGAAGATGTGCTCGAAGCCCAGGTCGTTGGCGTAGGCGGTGAGAGTGGGCACACTGTCAACCAGGGAGAGGGCGCGGAAGCGGCGGCGGCCCGGGGGCAGGTCCACGCCCTTGGAGAGATCCTCAACGAAGTGTGAGGCGGTGGCGCTACTGCCGCCGTTGCCGCAGGCGAAGATCTGCGCGTCCTGGCAGTAGGCGCGCCAGAGGTGGTCCGCGATCGCCCTCAGGGAGTCGCGGGGCACCTGCGTGAGGAGCTTTGCCATCTCGTTGAGGTAATCGTTCATCGAGCGCGGTCTGAGCTTCGTGGGTCTGTCTGAGTATAGGCAGGCAGGGTCTTGGGTGTCAAGGCGGAGCGACACCGCCCGGCTGCAGCAGTGCGTGCAAGATGGCCTGGGCCACAGTGCCATATCTCTGCCGGGGTAGGTGGAGCAGGCGCCGACGGGTGACGCGGCGGAGCGGGCGGAGGGCGTCACGGCCGGTCAGCCAGTACGCCCGGGCGCCCACGGGGGCTCGGCTATCTCGCTCTTCTCTGGTCATCGTCTCCGACTTGCGCGGGGGACGACGGGCCGGGGGCGAGGGACGATCACCTCTCCCTCCAGCTCCGGCACCAGGGCGGACTGAACCTGGCCTGACGCGGTCAACTTGGCGAGCATGACGTTCACCTCGGCTCTCGGCCAGCCGAACAGCCAGGCGATGTCGGCGGGCGTGGTGGCCACCAGGTTGTGCACGAGCCTCGCGACGAGCTTCTGCCGCGCCTCTGAGCGGGAGATGCGGGCCGACTCGGCGAGCAGTCTGGCCGGGGCCCACCGCTCGGTCAGGTCCCAGCGGTGATGGCTCCATCCCTCGGTGTCGCCTCCGGCGGCGGTGATGAGGAAGCGCTGCTGGAGGTCCACGAGGATGCTCTTGACGCGGCGGGTGTTCTGCTTGGTGCGAGGCCCGAAGGCGAGGCGAATGTCCGTGGTCAGGAGCGGCCCCTGCGCGGCGAGCAGATCGAGAATCTGCTTCTCGGCCCGGTCCAGCAGCCCATCGCGGAAGAGCCGGTGGTAAGAGCGACGGTCAGCATAGGCGGCGCGGAAGATGGGAAACCAGGGCCAGGAGATGAAGGTGCCGCGGCGGCGGAGGATCTTGGCGTAGTAGCAGGCCTTGCGCGCGGGCAGGGTCTGCTTCCAGTCCCACCAGGACCAGTCGTCGCGGGTGGCCTCATGGATGCTGGGCAGTTCCGCGCCGGAGATGGGCATGAGCAGAATGAAGCCAAGCTCGCGGATCAGGCGCAGCGCGCCTCGCTCGTCGGTGATCTGACGCGCGCGGACCGTCCGCCAGAGCCGGCCGCGAATCCGCTCGATCTCCGCCAGTAGGAGCTGGGCCTCAGACATCACCGGCCCGGATTACGTGGCGCGGGCGCTGGCTCCTGCACCCTTCGCGGTTGGCGTGGCCGCCGAGGCTGGAGGACGGCGAGGAAGGAGGGCGAAGGCCGAGCCGCAGGTCGCGGACTTGCGCTACCGGTGGGGGCAGGAGGAAGAGATGAGGCTGATGAGGGTCTTCGAAGACTGCTTCGAGCAGTTCCGGATCGGTGATCTGCCCTTCGACTATAGCGCGGTGGGCGAGTATCACTGCCTCGACCCCGCTCCCCTGCCTGGCGGCTGGGTTGAGACGACGAATCACACCGGCTGGGGGAGGCTGGGCAATTGGCAGGTAGTGGAGGACGGGGGGAGGCGCGTAATGCAGCAGGCGCGCCTGCGGCAGCACGGGATGCCGATGCTATCGGCCGGGGACTTCCGGTGGCAGGACCTGACGCTTTCGGCCGAAGTGCGACTGCTGTCCCGCCACAGCCAGGCCGGAGTCATGGTGCGCTACCAGAACAACCGCACCCACTACTCGCTTCGACTCACCGGGGAGGGGGAAGTGCGCTTGGTCCGTCGGGAGCACGAGGACAAGCGCGTACTGGCGGAGGGAAGATGGCAGGCCGACTTCGACCGCTATCATGCCCTGCGGCTGGAGATCGCGGGGAATCGGCTGCTGGCAGCCCTGGATGGGTCCATCATCCTCGAGGTGGAGGACAGCGCGCTGGCGCGGGGCCGGATGGGACTCCTGGCAACTGGCCCGGCGCGGTTCGGCCGCGTGGAGGTGGAGATCGAGGGCGCCGAACTGGCGCGAGTGACCGCGGAAGCGCAGGCAGAGTCGGCCGAGGTGGAATCGGCCTCGGCCCGGCAGCCGAGGCCGCGTCTGTGGCGGAGAATCGAGACGCCGGGCTATGGCACAGGGCGTCATCTGCGATGGGGAGACCTGAACGGCGATGGCCGCCTCGAGATGCTCCTGGCTCAGTACACCGCGATGCTCAATGGCGGGGACTTCGCGTTTCTGAGCTGCTTGACTGCGGTTGACCTCGACGGCCGGGTGCTCTGGCAGTGGGGCGAGCCAAACCGCGACCACGGCATCATCCCGGCCGATCTCTGCTACCAGATCCACGATCTCGACGGCGACGGCAAGGAGGAGGTGGTCTGCTGTCGCAACTTCGAGATCTGTGTGCTGGACGGGCAGACCGGGCAGCTCAAGCGCTCGGCGCCGACGCCGGAGCCAGGGCCGATGGCGACCTGGCTGCCGGAGGACGACCTGTTCCGCATTCCCGGCGACTCGATCTGCTTCGCGGATCTGCGGGGCACCGGAGCGCGCAGGGACCTGCTGCTCAAGGATCGCTACAGCAACCTCTGGGCCTTCGACGATCAGTTGAAGCTCCTCTGGAAGTTCCACGGCAACACCGGGCACTTCCCCGCGGTGGCCGATCTCGACGGTGACGGTCGGGACGAGGTCATGGTGGGCTACACACTCCTGGACCATGACGGGACTGTGATCTGGCGCGTGGAGGTGGAGGATCACCAGGATGCAATTGCGATCGTGGCCGCGGACCCCGATCACGCCGGACCGCTGATCGCGCTGGCCTCGGGCGACGGGGGCACGGTGGTCTGCGATGCGCATGGGAGTGTGCGGTGGCGGGATCGCACCGGGCACGTGCAGCGGCTCACCGCGGCGCGAGTGAGGGACGACGCGCCCGGGCTGCAGTTCATCACCAAGACTTTCTGGGGGAACCCGGATATCATCTGCATCTACGATGCGAGGGGCAATCGGCTGGCCTCGGCCGAGGTTCCCGGCAGCGGGGCGGTGCTCTCGCCGGTGAACTGGCGCGGCGACGGAGTGGAGCTGCTGCTGGCCTCGGGCAGCTTGCGGCTCGGGGGCCTGTGGGATGGTCGGCTCAGGAGGGTTGTCGGCTTCCCGGATGACGGTCATCCCACGCTCTGCGCGGAGGCCCTCGACCTGACGGGCGACGCGCGCGACGAGATCGTGCTTTGGGACCTCGATCGTATCTGGATCTACACGCAAGACGCCCCGCCGCCCGAGGGGCCGGTCTACCGGCCGCGGCGCCAGCCGCACTACAACATGAGTGACTACCGGGCCGAGATCTCGGTCCCCCACTGGGAGGGAAGGTGAGAGATGAGACGGCTGACGAGCGAGCACATGATCTGGGAGATGGGCAAGACGCACCCAGCGGCGTACAGCATCCAGGAGGGAGAGAGGGTCATCGTTGAGACGCTCGACTGTCACGCGGGACTGGTCGGAAGAGACGGGAGGATGAATCCGAAACCGCACCGCGCCAACCCTGCAACCGGGCCGATCGAGATCGAGGGAAGTGAGCCGGAGGAGGCAGTAGCGGTGACCATTCACGAGATCTCCCCGGCCGACTGGGGCTTTGTCGGTGGGGGAGGCGACCAGTCTCAGTTCACGGTGGTCGAGATGGGGACAGGAGCAAGCTCCTGTCGAATGGGCGAGCGCCTGGCGGTCTACCCGTGGGGGCTGCGCCTTCCACTGATGCCGGTGGTCGGCGTGATCGGCCTGGCGCCGGCCGGCGAGGCGGTTCCCACCACGACTCCGGGCGACCACGGCGGCAATCTGGACACCGTGGACGTGTGCGCGGGCGCGACGCTGTTCCTCCCGGTGGCTGTTCCCGGCGGCCTGCTGGCGTTGGGAGACGTGCACGCCTTGCAGGGGGATGGGGAGTGCGGTGGCACCGGGATCGAGTGCGCGGCCGAGGTGACGCTGTCGGTGCGGCGGGTGAAGGAGCCGCTCTGCGCCTTGCCCTACCTGGTGAGGGACGATCGCCTGATGGTGCTGGCCTCCGCGGATACGCTGGATGACGCGGCCTGGCAGGCGGTGGCCGCGATGGCGGGGGTGCTGACTAAGCTCGCAGGACTGAGCGATGTGGAGGCGCGCCGGCTGCTCTCGACCGCGGGAGAAGTGCGCATTTCTCAGATCGTGAACCCGAAGAAGACGTGCCGCGCGGTGATCCCGCGGGCCGCCATTCCCGACCAATGGCCGTTCTAGCGAGCGGTTGGTGAGGTCGCCTCGTACTCCGCGATGGCACGCAGGAGAGTTCGCCCCACCTGATCCAGCGACGCGGCGGAGCACTTGTCGGGCGTGTCGGCGGTGGTGTGCCAGTACGGGTAATCGAAGTCTATGATGTCAATGCAAGGGATCCCCTGGTCGAGCAAGGGCACGTGGTCGTCCAACACGGCCGGCCCGGAATCTCTGACGAAGGCCACGCATCCTTCCCGGGCAGCCGCTCCCCAGAGACGCCCGACCACCTGACCGGCGCGCTGGAGGGAGATCTGCTCGGGGGGCAGCCGCAGGTCACGGTCACCCACCATGTCCAGGAGCACGGCCCAGGCCACGGGCGGGCCGGCGAAGTGGGCTGCGAAGTGGCGGGCGCCCAGAAGCATTTGAGCTTCGGTGGCTCCGTAATCCTCGCCGTCGAAGAGGACGATGGTGACGCGCGCGAGCGACGGCTGGGCCTTCAGAGCGCGGGCGACCGCGAGCAGGACGGCCACACCCGAGGCACCATCATTGGCGCCAGGGATCGGCTGGGTGTGGGCGGTCGGGTCCGGATCGTGGTCTGCCGTGGGGCGGCTGTCCCAGTGCGCGCAGAGCAAGATGTGCCCGGCGCCGCGGGGGTTGAAGGTGGCCGACAGGTTAGTGAGCAGGAGGCGCTTGCCAGTCACTTCGGCGGTGAAGTCCTGTCGGGCCACTTCATCGGCACAGCCCTTGAGCTGCTCCAGCAGCCATTGCGAACACTCCTCATGGGCTTTCGTGCCGGGCACGCGCGGGCCGAAGTCACACTGGCGGACGAGATCACGGTAGGCGCGTTGGGAGTCGAATGAGGCCGGCTGGCATGCGGCCGCCCACGCTCCCGGCGCGGTGAGCGCAGCCGCAAGCAGCAAGAAGAGAGCAGCGCTGATCCGCGTCATCCGGCGGCCCCGCGGCTCAGGGAGCGAGCTGAAGCTGCTTGACGGTGGTAGCGGGGTCGGCGCGGCGGCAGAGGCGCAGGCCGTCCAGGCGGGCGATGGCGATCTCGGCCAGGTAGAGCACCCGGCAGCCGGGCTCGAGGTGGCCCATGTAGGTGACTTCCTTGATCGAGATACAGGTGTGGAGGTGGGGCGCGTACTCGGCGATGATCCCGTCAATGCTGAGCAGCTCGATGGGCCCCTCGTACTCGACGAACGCGTCCTTGGGGGGAAAACCGGTGTGAGTGATGTGGTGGAGCCGGGCGCGGTCGAGAGTGCCGATGCCCGAGGTCACGACGCCCGTATGGATCTCCTGCTGTCTGGCTGCCTCTGCGATGGACTCGAGCACATCGTCGCCTTGGTCCAGGCGCAAGGCGATGATCTCCGTCACCTGCCCGCCTGAGAAGATGTCCACTCTGCACCTCCCGGCATCAGAGGACTGAGTCGTCGAGCGTTCTTCCGAGGGACTCGTAGATGGCGCGGCGGGAACGCTTGTCGGAATCCAGCTCGCGCCGCGCGCAGCGGGCGACACCGGCGGCGAGGGCCTGGGGGACGACGATCACCCCGTCGTCGTCCGCCACCACGATGTCGCCAGGGGCCACCTTGACGCCCCCGCAGTTGACGATCTGGTTGAGGGATTCGAACTCGAGCCTACCGATGACGGTGGTGCGGGCGCGCACGCGGCACCAGACCGCGCATTTCTGGAGGGCCACCTCGGCGGTGTCGCGGCACCCCCCGTCTATCACCACTCCGGTCACGCCCTTCGCCACCGCGGCCAGCCCGACGTTCGAGCCCCAGAATCCCACTTCGAGGCCACTGAGGTCGAGCACCAGGAAATCGCCCGGCTTGAGGAGGTCCATGAACGGGTAGGTGCACTTCTCGCCGTACCAGCGGCCCGAGTACTCCGCGTACTCCTCCGGACTCATGGGGGGCACGATCTCGGAGGTGGCAACATAGCGGGCCGTCACGGCCCGGCCGACCGCATAGGCGCCCAGCCAGATGGGCCGGATGGCGGCGTCCGCGAGCCCCACATTGGGGCGGCCCATCGCGTCCATCCCGTCGGAAACATCGGCAACCCGGAGGTCGTGGTAGAGTTCGACCAGATCGTCGGCTCCGCGCATGGCTTTCTCTCCTGAATTCCAGACTGAGGCCAGAAGCTTCGCCAGGGGGTCGGCCTTCCCCTGCCCAATGAATGTCGCCCAAAGAAGTGACGGGCGACATTCATCAGAAACCCAGGGAATGCCTGAAGAAAGACGCTCGCGCAATGTTACTTCACTGCGCGAGCGTCCGTAGTGCAGTGTGGGGAAACGCCGAGCGACCTGGCTACCGCCAGGTCGCTGACAGACACAGGTGCGGCAGCGGAAGTCAGATGGTCGGCCTGCCTGCCGGCTACGAATGCCGCAGGACGGCGAAAAGGATGGTGGCCAGGACCACCACGAGGCCGGCGTAGATCCAGATCTTGCCAAGGCCGGACCGCCTCGCGTCTCTCATCAGGGAGGCGTTACAAGCCTGGCAGTGCAGGCGAGTGTAGGCGTTGATGGCGCCGCAACTGGGGCACTTCATGCCGACCAGGTCGGGCTGACGGCGCACCCGTTCCCAGCGAGTGGCCGACTTGCTGCCTATCTTCACCGGCATGATCGCGTTGCAGGCGCGACACCGGGTCAACCCCTCCTCGTTGTTTGCGTTGCACTTCGGACAGATCGCCATCTCCTCGAGACCTCCCAATGCAGTTGCTGCAAGTTCGCTTCCTACGGCCCCACCTGGACAGAGGCAGCAAGAAGCCAGCCGCGAAGCTGCTGGCTGGCTTGGCCCGAGCCCTTCGTGCCACTGACCGTGGCCCCCCCAAAGGGATACCCTCGCGCCTCTGGGGGCAAACATACCGATGATTCGCTAGGGGCTACGCTCTCTCCTGCTGGGATGGGGGTGGGGTGTAACATACCGGATTCCTTGACAGCGCCTGCGCTGCCCGGTAGGATCATGGTGGCATGGCTACCATCAGGGCAAAGACAGGGCGGAAGAGGCGGAACCGGCGTCCGGAGTTCGTCGTGGACGAGAGGGACCGTCGGGTCGCCGTCGTTCTGCCCATCGCAGAGTACAAGAAGCTGCTCGAGGCCGCCGAGGACCTGGAGGACATTCGGGCCGCCGATGCGGCGCGGGCGGAGGGCGGCGAACCCATCCCGTGGGAAGAGGTCAAGGCGGAGCTGCGTGGTGAGGGGAAGCTCCCCTGATGCAGGTGGTTGTGCTGCCCGTTGCGAGACGAGACTTCAGGAACCTGGGGCGGGACGTGGCTCGGCGCATCGAAGGAACCATAGACGCTCTGGCCCGCAACCCTCGCCCATCTGGTTCCCGCCTGCTGCGCGGCCACGCTTCACGCACTTGGCGCGTGCGGGTCGGCGACTGGCGCATTCTCTATGATGTGGACTATGCCGGCGGCTTGGTGACAATCCTCCGTGTCCTCCACCGCAGTCAGGCGTACTGAGGCCACCGCTCCGTCAGTTCCGTAGCTACGCGATCCGCCTTTCCAGCAACGCCCTGAGCTCGTCGGCGCCCCTGGGATCATCACGACGCACAGGTGGAGGCCATGTCTTCCGCGGCCAATGCGGCCAGCCGCCGTCGGCAGTCCTCTACCCCAACGAACTGCAGGGCGTGCCAGCCGGCGGCGCGGGCGCCGGCGACGTTCTGAGGCAGGTCGTCCATGAAGAGGTGGTGGCTCGGCGGCCGGCCGGTGACTGATTCGACGTGCCGGAACAAGGCCGGCTCGGGCTTGCGCAGGCCGATCTCATTGGTGAAGAAGCACTGGTCGAAGAGATCGAAGACGCACCCGAGGCGCTCCCGCAACCAGGCGACATGGGGCGCGTTGGTCGAGGAGAGGAGATAGCGGGGCCGCGGGCTCTCGCGCACCACCGCGAGCATTTCCGGCATGGGGGTGAAGATGTCGTTCCAGGCCAGGCGGAACTCGTCAGGGGTCATGGCGAGGCCGAGGTCACGGACCAGGAGGGGATGGAGAAGCTCGAAGTCGCCGCCCACATCAATGCCGACCGCCAGTGCATGTTCGGCGAAGGTTATGGGGATGGCGGCGCCGGGACGGCAACGCGCGCGCAGGCGCTGGAGAAAGAGGTCTTCGTCCACCCGCACCAGCACATTGCCCAGGTCGAAGACGTGAATCAGAGGCACGACTCTCTGCTTCCGGGCGCGGGGGCCGAGCCCTGCCCGGCCTGGAGAGGAATCGGCCGGCGGCCGAGCCCGTGAAACCAGACGCGGCCGGGCTCCGTATATGGGGGTGTCGCACCGGAGAGAGCTGACGATGGGACGGCTCGCACTGCACCCCCAAACCAGACGAAGCGAAGAGGCCTCCTTGACCGGCCCGCAGGCGCCCGTGGAGCTGGACACCGCGGCCGCGCGGGTGGAGGCGGCGCGGCGGGTGGCGCGGCAGGCCGAGGAGGAGGCGCGGCGCTACCTGAAGCTGGCGGAGCATCTGGACAGCGTGCTGCGGTCAGCCGGCGTGAGACGTCAGAGCGCGTGGACCTGCGCGCTGAGGGGGAGGAACGACTGAGCACTGCCGGTGCGGGCTAGCCCGACTGCTGGTGGGAGACAGAGCACGGGCGGCCCGCCTAGGCGGGCCGCCCAACAAGTCGGAGACCACCGGTCTCCTGGGAACCGGTGGTCTCCTCGCCGTCAGCCTAGCGGCTCGAGAAGGATGATGTGCTGCCTACAGCTCCTGCCAGGACGCCATCAGCACCTTCGGGTTCGTCTGATCCCGCAGGGATTCGTCGTAGTGGACATGCGAGGTCGCGCCGTTGAGAGTGACAGTCTTGCCCACCAGCGAGCCATTGACCACTCCCGAACTGAGCGTGACCGCGGCCTGAGGAGCGTAGATGCCCCCGTAGAACGTGCCGTTGCCAGTGATGGCCACACTCACCACATCGGTCATGCAGTAGATAAGCAGGTTCGACGGAATGCCTGACGTGTTGACCATGCCGTTGCCGCCAATGCGTATGTCAGGGGAGCCCCGATCGGTGGACTCGTCAAGGTAGATCACGACCTTGCCGTTGCAGATGATCTGGGCACTCCCGAGTATGTCCAGGTCCGTCATGTGGTAGTTGCCCTGGTCGAGGATCAGCTCCTGGTTGCTCTCCAGGTACACGTCGCCAAGCTGAATCAACCCGGACGGCAGGCTTGTGATGGAAGGCAGGTAGTTCGACGTGAGCGCGGCCGAGATCGTGCCCGTGATGAGCCCTTTGTTGTTGACGCAGGCAGCCGGGTTCGATGCCCCGGAGCCCACGGTAATGCTGCCGTGGACCTCGCCCTGGGGAAGGATCTCGATGGCGTCAGCCGCGGTCGAACTCGTGCCCACATCGGCGTGCTCGTCAGTGTTGCCTGGGCCGTAGTTGCCCCTCTTGGAGTCGTAGCTGTCGGCTTTGACCGTGACCGTGCCGTTGCCGATCGTGACCTTGTTCGTCCCGTAGACAGCGTAGGAGAAGTACTTGGGCTCCTTGGTCCCGATGACTCGGACTCTGACCGGCAGTCGGCGCCCCCCGTGTGGCCCAGGCATATAGCCCGTGCTGTCCAGCGTCACCCGGTCAGTGAATACCCCTCTCTGGTTGCCGGGCGGAGCCACCGTCACCGTGAAGGAACCTCCCCCCAGTGTGACGGGGCCCTCCCCGTTGTAGGCCTCCCATCCGCCAGGCTGGTTGAGGGACCAGAGCGCTCTGTCAATCCCCGCTTCAGCCAGATGGAACGAGCGTCCGCGAAGGCCGTCCGTGGCCGCGCGAGCCACACCATTCTGGGCCCGTTCGATCAGGGAACCACCCAGGAAGAGCAACACGGCCAGGATAAGCATTGCGATCAAGAGAACCGTTCCCCGTTCGCCTGCATTGTAGCTTGAGAGACCCCTCATCGCTGTAACCTCCTATTCGCCTACTGTTTTTGCCTACCGTGTAACAGCTACTACCGCGCATGCGAAACGTCTTTGCCACGCTGTTTCAGAACCCGCCCGCGGCGGGTTCTGAAACAGCTTCTACTTATTGCGCACCAGCAGTTGGATCTGGTGAGTCACGATCTCGACATTGGGCTGCACCCGCGTACCGCACCGGCTGCATCGGATCTCGCCCTCCGGGTGCTGGGTGGTGGCCACTCTGATCAGGCTGCCGCCGTCCCGCGAGCATCTGGGCGCCTGGCGGGTGGGGGCGAAGTTGCCGCGGGAGGGCTTCGACTCCGCCGCGGCGACAGTCACGGCGACGGTTCTCAGAGCCGCGTTGTAAGCGAAGACCGGCCGCGGAGTGCTCGTGCCCGTCGCCAGCGGGTTAAGCTGGGGGTGAATCTGGTCCGCGATGAGCTTCGGCGTCAGTGCCGTTCCATCGGCGCGCTGGACCCGGCGGAGGACGCCGCCTTCGTTGCCGCCAGTGCCGTGCGGATCGGTGACGTAGTAATAGTAGATCCGGTCGCCGTCTACCAGACGCCCCAGATCATCCACGTCGTTGACGGGCCGGCCGACCGAGGCATCATAGTGCTGCTTGGGGAGCAGGATGGTGAGAGCATCGCCGCTCGAGGAGAGGGTGAGGCTGCGCGCGTTGCGGACCTCTTTCTCCATCCGCTGCAAGACGATGTCGGCGCGCTCGAGCCCTGCCATCCGGCTGCTCTCTCGCGACCAGACCTTGAGATAGGCGAAGTAGAAGCCGGGCAGCACCGTGAAGAGCAGGCCGGTGATGAAGCTGGCCATGAGCATCTCGGCCAGGACGACGCCCCGAAGGCGGGGATCGGATCTCAGTGTCCGCATGGGCCTACCCTCCCTCCGGCTTGCGCACCAGTGTGGTCAGCCGGTAGTAGCCCCTGGCGGGGCCCCGCCAGCGCCAGGACAGATTGAGGGCGATCACCCGGAGGCCAGTGTCCGAGGCGCCGCTCGGATACGGCTGCCAGGCAAGGACGCCGGTGCCGCCCGGGAGGCCGGGCGTGGCGATGGTCATGGTGCCGGAGGGCTGGGTGAATGCGGTGTAGTCCTGGGCTCGCACTTGCTCCAGGGTCTGGTCGGCGATGTTGCAGGCCTGGGCGGTGTAGGCGGCCTTGCGCTCGGAGAGACTGGCGTAGACGAACATGCTTGCCACGCCGACTACGCCGACGGCCAGGACGAAGACCGTAACCAGGCACTCAGTAAGGGTGAAGCCACCCCTGCTGCGAAATCTCATTTCGGCGATGCCTCCTCGAGTGTGCCGCCGTCCAGCTTGCTTGGACGCCCCCCGATGGACCGGCTGAGGAACTGCGCGGTTGCTAGGCTGCCAGAGTCCAGGTCCAGCATGGCTGAGTGAGAGCCCGGGCCAGGTCCCGACCGTAGGCTCTCTGCAACGACGTTGTTCTAACCCCATCTTCACCAAGTCTGGTTGAGATGTTGCGCCACTGTAACAGAGTTTCCACAAAATCTTCCCAAATCGCTGTGGGGCGGCCAGAGAGGCGGTGAAGGGGCTGTGACACGGGGGAGAGGAAGCCGGAAGGGGTGGCAGGGCAGGGGGGCCGGGAGTCGGGGCGGCGTGATTTGAACACGCGACCTCCTGCGCCCAAGGCAGGCGCGCTACCAAGCTGCGCTACGCCCCGATAGTAGAGCGCATCTCATAGCCACAGTCCGGACGGTTGGTCAGCAGCCGTCTCGCATGAAATGCGCTTGCACTAGCCTATCGCCCTGCACGCTGTATCATGGCCCGCCCACGGCGGGCTATGATACAGCTTCTAGCAGTATAGCGGTCGGGAGGGAGGGGAGTCAATGAGGAAGGTTGGGAGGGGGACTGGCGCTAGCCCCTGTCGAACGGGCAAGCGAGGATAGGGAGCCCGCAGAGGGGCTCCCCCACTACGAGCGGCCGCCGAGGCGTTCGCGGATCAGGTTGGCGAGGAGGCGGAGGGCGCGGCCGCGGTGGCTGATGCGGTGCTTCTGGGTCGGGGTGAGCTGGGCCATGGTGACATCGCAGCCCTCCGGGATGAAGATGGGGTCGTAGCCGAATCCGCCCGCGCCGGCCGGCCGCTGCGCGATCCGGCCTTCGCACGCCCCCTCGGCCAGCAGCACCTTACCCTCTGGTTCGGCATAGGCAGCGGCGCAGCGGAAGCGCGCGCCTCGCCGCCCGTCCGGCACCTCTGCCATGAGGCCGAGAACCTTCCGGTAGCGATCGGCGTCGCCGGCCTGCTCTCCCGCGTAGCGTGCGGAACGAATCCCCGGTTCGCCCCCGAGGGCATCCACTTCGAGGCCGGAGTCATCGGCGATGGCCGGCAGGCCCGTGGCGCGGGCCGCGGCCTTTGCCTTCTCGACGGCATTCGCGGCGAAGGTCTCGCCAGTCTCCGTGGGGAGCACTACCTCCGGAAGGTCGGCCAAGCTGATGATCTTGAAGCCGAGCCCTTCCTCGGCAAGGATCTGGGCGATCTCGGCGGCCTTGGCGCGGTTGCGGCTGGCGACCACCAGGCGACGCGGCTGGTTCACGCGGTTCCCGCTTCCAGTGCTTTCTTCTGAACGGAGAGCAACTGCTTGATGCCTTCGCCGGCAAGCGCCAGCATCTCATCCAGGCGTTCGCGGGTGAAGGGCATGCCCTCGGCCGTGCCCTGGACCTCGACGAACTTGCCACTGCCGGTCATGACCACGTTCATGTCCACGGAGGCCATGCTGTCCTCGGAGTAGTTGAGGTCGAGCACGACCTCGCCGGAGACCACGCCCACGCTCACCGCGGCGAGCGCGTCGAAGGTGGGGAGCTTGGCGAACACGCCGTCGGTCCGCAGTCTCTTCAGGGCTTCGACCAGCGCGACATAGGCGCCGGTGACGGAGGCGGTGCGGGTGCCGCCATCGGCCTGGAGCACGTCGCAGTCGAGGGTGATCGTGCGCTCGCCCAGGGCGTCGAGGTCAACTACGGCGCGCAGAGCACGGCCGACCAGCCGCTGGATCTCCTGGGTGCGGCCGCTGGTCTGGAGGCGGGCCCGCGGGGTGCGCTCGGAGCCCGCCCGCGGGAGCATGCCGTACTCGGCCGTGACCCAGCCGCGCTGGCCCCCGGCCATGAAGCGTGGGATCTCGGGCAGGACGGAGGCGGTGCAGATGACTACGGTGTCGCCCAGCTCGATCAGGCACGAGCCTTCGGCATACTTGTTGTAGCCCGTGGCCATACTCACCGGGCGGAGGTCGTGGTTGGCGCGGCCGTCGGCCCTCGGCATGGTCTCTCCCTGTTCACGCCCCAAGTTTCTTGGGCACCGGCTTCATCGCCAGTCGCGCATAGCGCGGGAGGCTGCCGCCGATCAGGGGCCGTGCGTAGGCGATGAAGGCGGGCGTCACATCGTTGCCGGATTCGCTGATGAACTCGTCGGGCAGAGGCCGCTCGGCGTTCGCGACCGCGGCGAGCGGGGCCAGCCCGGTCTGGCACCGGTAGGGCTCCTGGTTCACCCGGACGAGGGTGATCATCTGGTCGCTCACGCCTTGGCAGGCCTGGGCCACGGCCGCCTCCCCGACCATCTTCGCCTCTGCCACATCCACTGTAGACTGGGCCAGGCCGAAGGAGCGCTGGATGGTGCCGGCTTTGTCGAAGCGGGCCTTGAGGCTCAGTCCCTCGGCGATCAGGTTCACGAGGTAATCGCCTACGCCGCCGAGCTGGCTGTGACCGAAGGAATCGGTGCCAAGCGCGTGCTTGAAGGAGACAAGGATGTCGCCCTTCGCATCGCGCAGACCTTCGCAGACCGCGATCACGCAGCCGCGGCCCTGCTCGACCTGGGCCTTGACGTCGGCGAGGAAGCGCTCGGGATCGAAGGGGCGCTCGGGGAGGTAGATGAGATGGGGCGGGTCGCCGGGCTGCTCGCGGGCGAGCGCGGTAGAGGCGGTGATCCATCCGGCGTTGCGGCCCATGGTCTCGATGATCTTGACGATGTCCACGGTGTGCATGGCGATGGTGTCGAGGCCGGCGTCGCGGGTCGCCAGCGCGCTGAAGCGGGCGACGCTGCCATAGCCCGGACAGTGATCGGTGTAGGCGAGGTCGTTGTCAACGGTCTTGGGGACGCCCATCACCCGCATCTCCCAGCCGGACTTCTCGGCCAGCAGGCCGATGCGGTGGGCGGTGTCGGCCGAGTCATTGCCCCCGAGGTAGCAGAAGTAGCGGACGTTGTGGGCCTGGAAGATGGTCAGGAGCCGCTGGTAGTCCGCGTCGCTGAGCTTCTTGCGGCAGGAGTGGAGGGCTGCCGAGGGCGTGCGCGGCAGGAGGGTGAGGGTCTCTTCGGACTCCGCCCGCAAGTCCACCAGGCTCTCCTTGAGCAGACCCTCGACGCCATTCACGGCACCGTAGATGTCGCCGATCTCGGCGTGCCTGCTGGCCTCTTCCACGACGCCGGCCAGGCTGGCGTTGATCACGGCCGTGGGGCCGCCCGATTGGCCGACTAGCAGGTTTCCGCTAAGTGCCATGGCCGATTCCCCTGAGCTCGCTATCGCGTCAGCCAGCGGCTGAGCGCGTCGAGGCCCTGGTTGCGGCTGGCCATCAGGCGGTCAACCGCACCCTCGGCGTCCCGCCCCTCGCGGATCACCGCGTTGACGGCGAGCGCGAGAGAGAGCGGGTCATCGTCACCCGGGAAGAGTACGCTGCGGCCGACCAGCGCGCCGCGCACATTGGCGCGGGCCCGCATGGAGTCGGCGAACTGGCCGAGCATGGGAGTGGGATCGTCGGTGGCGCCGCCCGCGACCACCACCAGGGGCAGCGCGGTGCTGCGGGCGATGCGGTCGAAGCCCTCGCAGTAGGGGATCTCCAACCAGAGCCCGCGGGAGGAGTCCCCGAGCGCGGAGGCGACGCCGATGACCTTGACGATGTCCACGACGGTGCGCCTGAGGCGGAGGTGGCCGCCGGCCTTGGTGACAGGCACCGGCTCGATGAAGATCGGGAGGCCGCGCTCGTTGCACTCCGAGACGGCGGTGGCACAGTAGGAAAGCGTGCGGTTGGTAAGCTCGGGCTCCTCGAGGCAGATGCGCACCACCACCTTGCCGCCGTCCAGGTTGAGATCCTCGAGGGAGTCGGCGGTGAAGCAGGTGAGGCGGTCATCGGTCTCCCAGGCGGAGCCGGCGAGGCCGGAGCGGTTCATGGATCCCAGCAGCACGCGGTTGTCGAGGAAGCTCGGGCCGCCGGCCTCTCGCACCAGGGCCTGCACGATCAGCAGGTCCTCGATGATGTCGCTGGTGGCGATGATGCCGTCCACGCCGGGGGCGGTGACGATGCGGAGCACGCGCCCGAGGTACTGATAGCGATCGCCCATGGCGATGGGATTCTCGCCCACCGCGGTGAGCATCCGCGCGGGGTGATCCGCCGCCAGCAGCACCAGGCGGCCGTCGGACGCCAGGTCGCCGCGGCGCTTGCGGCGCTCCGCCTCTTGCAGGATGAGCTGGGGCCGGCGAACCCGCACGTCGGTGATGCGGTCGAACACCAGCATGGGGAAGAATGCACCCAGGTCGAACGCGTACTCGCCGAGGTCGTATGAGATCAACATGATGGCAGCACCTCCTGGTTCACGAGATGGGGTGGCCGCTCGCCCGCGAGGGCAGCGACCAGGTTCTCGGCCGCCATGCGCGCCATGCGCGTGCGCGTGGCCACGCTGGCCGACCCGATGTGCGGCAGCAAGACGACATTCTCCAGCCCCAGCAATGGGCTGTCCATAGGCAGGGGCTCGGCCGCGAAGACGTCGAGCCCGGCCGCGAAGAGGCGGCCTTCGCGGAGGGCGTCGGCGAGCGCTATCTCGTCCACCACGGGACCGCGCGAGGTGTTGACGAGCACCGCGGACGGCTTCATCATCGCCAGCTCGGCAGCCCCGATCAGGTGCTGCGTCTCTGGCGTGAGCGGGATGTGGAGCGAGACGAAGTCCGATCGCCGGAGCAGCTCGGCGAGCGGAGCGAACTCAACGCCGAGCGTCTGCTCGTCCTCCGGCCGTCGCTCGACATCGGTGTAGAGCACGCGCATCTCGAATCCTCGCGCCCGCCGCGCCACCGCCTGCCCGATGCGCCCGAGGCCGATGAGGCCGAGGGTCGCGCGGTGGACATCCTGGCCGAGCAGGAGCTGAGGCGACCAGCTTCGCCAGCGGCCCGCGCGCAGGTAGCGGTCGGCTTCCGCGATCCGCCGGGCGGCGGCCATGATCAGCGCCCAGGCGAGGTCGGCGGTGGTCTCGGTCAAGACCCCGGGCGTGTTGCAGACCATGATGCCCCGGGCACTGGCGGCCGCCACGTCAATGTTGTCATAGCCCACCGCGCAGTTGCTGATCACGCGCAGCTTCTCTCCAGCCGCGATGACACCCGCGTCAATCTGGTCCGTGAGCAGGCAGAGCAGCCCATCGGCCTCTCGCACCTCGCGCAGGATCACCTCCCGCGGGGGCGGGAGGTCAGGCTCGGGCCAGACCGCCACCTCCGCGGCCGCCCGGACCATCTCGATTGCCTCCTCGGCGATAGGGCGCGTAATGTAGACCTTCCTGCCCATCAACGGTGAAACCTCATCACAGCACGGGGGATCCCCCACCTACCACGGGAAACGGCCGCACCCCTGAGCGCCCCACACGGAACGTCTAGGGCTTCTTCGGCAGAGCGGGGCGAAATCCTCGTTGGCGCAGGCCACTTCGGCAGGTTTCGCCTGGTGCTCGCCGAAGGCTTCCCTGGGTCGAGGGCGGATGGCGCCGTTAGAGAACCTTCCAGGTCACATCCGAGAGAGCTACGAAGTCCACGAGTGGCGGCAGGACCCAGGGCACGCACTGGGAGACACGCCAAGCGAAGGGCGAGGAAGACAGGAAGGTGTCGCTCTGGCAAGGCGGTTGCGCTCAGGGAAGCTCGTCGCGGGGGGTCCGTCTCGTGCCTAAGACGCTGAACCACGGCGATAGGGAGAAGGCGAAGCCTATCAGGGCGACCCCAGTGGGCCAGTTGCCAGGGTTCAACGTGGCAGTCCAGGTTCAGGCATTCATGCAATGCGCCGACAACCGACAGTTCATGCACGAGTTGCCTGACGGCCAGATGAAGCTCATCGTCACTTCGCCGCCTTACAACATCGGCAAAGCCTATGAGCGCCACAGTTCTCTCGACGCGTATCTACAGGAGCAGGCCAGGGCGGTTGCCGAGTGTGTGCGGCTACTGCATCCGGAGGGCTCTATCTGCTGGCAGGTCGGGAACCATATGGGTACAGACGGTGAGATATACCCCCTGGACACTGTACTGTACCCGATCTTCAAGAGCCATGGCTTGCGCCTCCGAAATCGGATCATCTGGCACTTCGAGCACGGCCTTCATTGCTCGAAGCGCCTCTCGGGAAGGTATGAGACGATTCTCTGGTTCACGAAGGGTGATGAGTACACCTTCAACCTGGACGCTATCCGGGTTCCCTCGAAGTATCCCAACAAGAAGTACTTCAAGGGACCGAACGTGGGGAAGCTATCCGGCAATCCTCTGGGAAAGAACCCCGGCGATGTGTGGGTTATCCCGAACGTCAAGGCAAATCACGTAGAGAAGACGATCCACCCCTGCCAATTCCCGGTAGAGTTAGTGGAGCGCCTCGTCCTAGCCCTTACGAACCCCGGCAACAATGTGTTTGACCCGTATATGGGGGTGGGTTCGGCAGTGATAGCGGCCTTGAAGCATGGCCGGAATGGCTACGGTTGCGACATTGAGAAGGAGTACGTCGCTATCGCGTGGGATCGGGTGCAGCAACTCAGGAACGGCACGCTCAGGACTCGGCCCATGGACAGGCCAGTATATGACCCATCGCTTCCCAACGGCGGACAGAAATGAGGCTAGTAGAGTGTTACTCCCACCTCAACGGCCATGAGCATATCTTGGTTCACAAGCCGGCGATATGGTCCGAGCTACAGCGCGTCATCAAGGGCATCAACGCGGAGGCCTGCAAGACGAAGGTGTCCAGAGAGAAGACCATGCTCGGCCGGATGCTCTACAGCCCGACCGCACTCAACAGATGCTTCAAGGCGGAACTCACCCGGCGCAATTGGACAGAGGCCAAGACCTCCTATTGGGTCACTGCCGATCAACAGCTCATCCGTAAGACCATGCAGATGCGCCCGGAGCAGCAGAAGGCAGAGATCATTGCGGCCGGGAAGCAACCTATCTTCTCGTATAACCAGACAGATTTCGTGAAGGATCGGATTGAGCTTGAAGTCCAGTTTGGGAAGTATGCGTTCGTCGCGTATGACTTATTCGTAAAGCACATGGCCTTCTACATCGGCGACCTGATAGACGTAGGTATTGAAGTCCTGCCGATGAAGGAACTCCAGGTGCAAATGTCCTCTGGCGTAGCGTATTACGAGGGAGAACTATACAACGTTCTGCGCCAAGGGCGAAACACTCCGGCTGTTCCGCTAGTGCTTCTCGGGGTAGCGGTGTGAGTGTTGTCTCTTGAGCGAAGTCCTTGCTTGACGTGACGCGCGGCTAGAGCCGCGCCCAGGCCTGGCGGAGGGTGCGCTGGGCGTTGGCGATGACCAGGGCGGGGCTTTCGCCCGCCAGGGGCTGGACCTCGAAGCTCACCACCGGCTTGGCCGTGGGCGTGCTGCGCCTGAAGTAGCCGGCGTAGATGAGGGCCTCCAGGAAGCGCTTCAGCTCCTCCACACCGTTGGCCCCGCCGGGGAGGCCGAACCGCGGGTGGCGGTCACCGTAGGCGGGGTGGTTCGGATCGCCGAGCAGGCAGTTGCCGATGTGGACGTGGATGAGGTGGTCCACCGCGGCCAGCACCATCTCGTGCGCACTCTCCCGCAGCAGCGGCTGATGGCTCAGGTCTATGGTGAGGCCGAAGTTGCTGCACTCGGCATAGACCGATTCGGCGACCTGGGCCGCCTCCTTCGTGGGGCCGATGAGGGAGCGCTTGTCCACCGTCCGGTCGAAGTTCTCCAGCGAGATCGAGATCATCCGCTCGCCGGCCTTCTCTTGCGCGTCCGCGCAGAGCTGCTTGAGCGAGTCCACGAGGGCCTCGGCCGCCCGGGGCCGGTCGGCCTCGCCGGGGTCGGGGCCGCTGAGCACGGCCATGATGCTGGCCCCCAGCTCATAGGCCTGGTCCATCAACCCCTTGCAGCAATCAACCGCTTTCTGGCGGCCAGCGGGGCTGAGGTCGCAGAGGCTGAGCTGCTGCTGGAGCAAGGGAGACCCGGCGAGGAAGATGACGTCCATTCCGGCGGTGGCGAGGATGCCGGCGGCCTCAGCGCGCACCTTCGGGTCCTTCATCCAGGTGACCTCGACGGCCGAGAAGTGGGGGTCAACTGCGATCTGGGTGAGGGTGTCGAGGATCGGCCCCTCTCCGGCCGCTACCTGGGGGAAGGCCATGGGGTGGACGATCCCGATGTGGCAGTAGGTCTCGATTGGCTCCTGCATCTGTGCCCCCTAAGTTCCGGCTGCTCATGACGTAGGAAGCGGAAGGCCTCTGAAGCGGCGAGGATCGGCGCCTATGGCCACGATCCTGCGGCCGAACAAGAGGCCGTGCGGTGGATCGGCCTTCTGCGGAGCGCGGCCTTTCCCCTCTGCCCCGGTCCCTGGGCTCGGCTCGCTCGGGCCTATGTGCGCATCTTCAGGATCAGGCCGATGCCGACGGCGCCGGTGGCCATATCGGGGAGCCAGGCGGCCCAGAGGGCGGTGAGATGCCCCTGCACGGCAGCCTGCGAAAGGTACATGGCGACCACGTAGTAGGCGAAGCCGATCAGGATAGCGATACCGAGTCCGATCGCGGACCCGCCCCGGTGCGAGCGCAGCCCCAGGGGAGGCGCGATCAGCGCGAAGACCAGGGATGCCAAGGGGATGGCGAGCTTCTGCTGGAGCGTCAGCTCCAGCTCCGTGGTGGGGAGCCGCTGCCTGAGCATATAGCGAATGTACTCCCTGAGCTCGCGGTAGGTCATGTCACCCGGGCTGCGAGCCTGCTCGGCCATGGTCTTCGGGCTGGTGTGGAAGTCAACCACAGTGCGCTCGAAGGCCGCGCTGGCCAACTGATCGGGCCGGAGCGACCTATGGCTGCCTTGGTAGAGCCACCAGGAGCCGGCTTGCCACCGGCCCCGTTCCGCGGTCGTGGCCGTCGCCGCCCGTCCCTTGACGAACCAGATGATGGTGGGATGCAGCATCTCGCCACTGGCGACATTGAGCTGATCAGCGATCACCACGCGCGCGATGTTGGGGCCATCCATTTCCGGGAGGATGACGATCCTCTTCACCGTTCTGCCGGCCCGCTCGGCGGCGTTGCGGACGATTTCCTCCGCCCGCCAGTTCGAGGTCGGCACCACCAGCTCGTTCAGCGCGAATGTGGCGAGCGAGACCACCAGGCCGGCGGCCACCATCGGAACCACCAACCGCCGGAAGCGAATGCCCCCGGCGTACATGGCCACCAGTTCGCTGTCGCCACTCAGGCGGCCGAAGGTGATGAGCATCGCGACGAGGGTGGCCAGCGGCAAGGTGTAGACCACGAAGCGCGGCAGCCTCAACACGAACAGCTCGCTCGCCGTCCAGAGGCTGATCCCCAGCTCTCCGATCAACTGGGTCAGTTCGAGCAGGATGTTCGCCGACACGAAGAGCAGGACGAAGGCCAGTACTCCGAACAGGAAGGGACCGGACATCTCGCGGACGAGATAGCGATCGAGGATCTTCATGTCAGCTCGAAACGGTCCCCGAGGTAAAAGCGACGCGCCACCGGGTCGTCGAGCAGCTCCTGGGCCGTGCCCGCGGTGAGGATGCGACCCCCATACATGATGTAGCTGCGGTCGGTGATGCGCAGCGTCTCACGGACGTTGTGGTCGGTGATCACCAGGCCCAGGCGCTGGGAGCGCAGGTCGCTGACGATGTCTTGAAGCTCGGAGACGGCGATCGGGTCTATGCCGGTGAAAGGCTCGTCCAAGAGCAGGTAGCTGGGCTCGCGAGCGAGCGCCCGCGCGATCTCGGTGCGCCTCCGCTCGCCGCCCGAAACGACCGCGACTGGGACGTCGCGGACGCGCTCGAGGTGGAAATCCCGCAGCAGCCGTTCGAGGCGCTCCCGCCGCTGGTCAGGGGTGAGCGGGGTCCACTCCAGGATGGCGGCGATGTTCTGGGCCACGGTGAGGTGCCGGAAGGAGGAGTTCTCCTGGGCCAGGTAGCCGAGCCCCAGGCGCGCCCGGCGCGCCATGGGCAGGCGGCTGACCTCCGCGTCACCGATCTTGACCGTGCCCGCGTCGGCGAGCACCAGGCCCACCAGCAGGTAGAAGGTGGTGGTCTTGCCGGCTCCGTTGGGGCCCAGCAGCCCCACCGTCTCTCCCGGCCCCACCTCCAGGCTTACGCCGTCCACCACCGCGCGCCGGTTGTAGCGTTTGACCAGGCCTTGCCCGACCAGGCTCACTTCCCGCTTTCCTTCGGCGCCGCGGTTCCGGTCGCCTTCGGGGGCGGCGTCGGCTCTTCCCACTGGACGCGGACTGGCTCCGCCACGCTCTCGAAGTGGAACTGCCGGCTCTTGACGTCGTAGACGAGCTTCTCCGCAGACACCGAGACGAGCGCCCCGGTGGTCAGGTTCGTGCCGTCGAACTTCACGTTGCCGCGGAGCTCACCCTGGCCGGCCTTGGCGTCGTAGCTTCCGGCCGAGGCGGTGGCGATCACCTTCCACTCGGACTTGTCGCTGGCGAGATAGCGCCCGCGAACGACGACATTGCCCGTGGCCTCTGTCCGCTGCACGTTCTGGCCTGACTTGGTGGGCCACACCTTCAGGCTGTCACAGGTGATGGTGACATCCGGCCCGGTGGCAGTCACGGCCTTGGAGAACTCCCAGACGCCACCGATGGTCCCTTCCAGGCGCTGGGACTGGATGACATACTGGCCGAACTTGGCGGTCTGCCCCGCCCCGGTGACCTGGCCGGCGGTACCCGTCTCGGCCAGCCTGGCCAGCGCGACGGCTGCCAACAGGACTTGCCACAACGCGCCTGCTCTCATCTCTCTCTCCCGCGACCGGCCACACCCGGGCTCTTTCGCCTGTCCTCGCCGCCGAGCGTCAGTTTCGTCCGGCCGGGGGCGACAACCTTTCCCGTGTTCAGGTCGTAGTCCACCCGCTCGGCCTCCAGCAGCCATCCGCCAGAGCTGATCTGGACGGAGCCTTCGAGGTGAACGCGCTGCGTCTGCTTGTTCACGTCGGCGCGGGCAGCCCGCATCAGCACCGGTTCCTTGCCTGGCTCTTCGTACCGCGCGTCGGCCGGGGTGAGATCGTACGGTCCGTCAACACCGGTCGCCTTCACCTTGGCCGATCGGGCCACGAACCGCCAGCGGCCCTTAGGGTCGGCGATGCGGATCACCGATCCTCCCAGTTCCAGGGAAGGGGCGGCGGGCGCGGCCGGTGTTGGGGGCGGCGGCGCGGGCGGCGGGCGCCGGGCGCACCCGACGGCGGCGAGGGCGATGAGCACCAAGCAGTAGGTGCGCGCAGCTTTCATGGGAGGCTCGCGAGCACCGGCGCCGGCAGCCGAAACTGGGGGACGATCCACAGATACAGCCCGGCAATCGCCAGCAAGAGCAGCAATGATATGCCCGCTGCTAGTGTCAGTTGCCACCTCCGCGGAGGTGCGATCGTTCTCAGACCGAGACAGAGTGCGACGGCGGCTGGGGGCAAGGCCGGAAACAGATAACGAGCCTGGGCCTGGAAGAAGGTCAGGTTGAACCTGATGAAGCCGGCCAGAAGCACGACGGCCAGCAAGGCGCAGAGCCACCAGGCCTGCCGCTGCCAACCGGCCCAGGTGTCGCGCGCCAGGCTGCGGATGAACCCGACCACCTCGATCAGCGCCTTGGCCCCGAAGACCACGTAGACCCAGTAGGGGTAGAAGACGAAACGGTTGCCGAACACCGGCCCAAAGGCGCCCAGCGAGCTGGCCAGTGTCCAACCCGCCACCAGGACGACGTAGCCAGGCGGCGTCAGCCCGGTTCGTTCCATGAACTCGGCCGGCGATGGGCGGTCCTGGAACGCGGTCAGGAACGCGCCCCCGGCCAGGATGTCGCCGTAGAGCGACAGGTTGCGCCAGAGCCACCAGCCCGCAATGACCAGGACAGGGCCGGAGCTGACCGCGAGGTCACGAACCAGGCGCCGCCATTCATAGGCTTGCCGCCCCTGGGCGGCAAGCGCCGCGGCCGCCCAGACGACCGGGAGAAGCACCACGGCGATGGACTTGGTCAGAAGACCCAATCCGATCATCACCCCGGCGAGCGCTATGGTCCATGCGGAAGGCGCTTGCTCCATCTGCCCCTGGCGCTGCTCCGCGGAGGAGCGGAGATAGCGAACAGAGAGCAGCAGGGCAGCAGTGACGAAGACCTCGGTGAGGGCGTCGTTCCCAACGGTGGAGACTACGGAGAGGTGCGCGGGCAGAAACGCGACCACGGCGGCGGCGGCCACCGCCACCCATGCCTGGTCGGGGAGCAAGGCGCGCCCGAGCGCGAAGGTCAGATAGAGGACCGCGAGGCCGATGAGGATGGTCACGAAGCGGACTGTCTGCGCGGCGACCTCCGGAGAGGAACCGGAGAGCGAGTAGGTGGGAAGGCAGACGAGATAGTAGAGCGGGGGCTGATGAAACTCGTAGTCCGCGCCCGGGTTCTGCCGGTCGAACACCGGCAGTCCGTGGTGTTCCGCCAGGTAAGAGATGTACCGGAGGTGCGCGGTCTCGTCAGGGCCCTTGCCTGGTGGAATGGCAGTGGCGTAGAGCCCGGCGAGGAACAGGTAGCAGATGACAATGACGCGCAGGAGGCGCCGCTCGGGCGCGCGCGGCGGCTGCTTCTGGCCTAGCTTGCCTTTCCTCGGTCGGCGATCTCCCACAGGCTGAGTGTACCATACAAACCGAGGGGCCGTATCTCCCCCGCGGCTTCCAGACCGGCGATGTCCCGCTCCATCGCGCCCCTGCCGGACGCCACGTCGCGCAGGGTCGAGACATGGATCAGGAGATGCGTGATGCCCATGCGGTGCCAGGCTGCGAGTAGCGCGTCCGGACTCTTCAGGTCCTGCTCGGCCCATATCTGCGCGTGGCTCCCCAGGAGGTAGTCGCGGTCCAGGTAGAAGAGCCGCGGCTCATCCCCCAGCACCAGTATCCTGGCGTTCGCCGGTGTCGCGCGGTTGATCGCCTCCAGCATGGGGTAGAGCCGGGAGTTGGTGCTCAGGTAGTCGGACTGCGATTGCAGCCCGAGCGCGACCGGCGCCGCTGGCGAGGCGAGATCGAAGCCGACGTAGAGGCCGGAGCCGAGACCCAGCAGCAGCGCAACCAGAGTGACCGCGGTAAGCACCGCTCGCCTCCCCATCAGTCGGTCCGCGGCCAGCCCGGAGCAGGCGCAGAGGCCTGGCAGAATCGGGATCAGGTAGCGGCCGTTCTGGCTCATCAGGAACCAGATCGCGGTGTAGACCAGCGCGAACCACAGCGCGAGCCGCCCCCGCGTTCCCACCGGGCCGGTGACCAGCAATGTGGGCAGCAGCGCGAGCAGGAGCGGGCCGAACACCCAGACCAGGGCGTTGACGGGCCGGAGCTGCTGGGGCAGATCGAAGAACCACCGCGTGTTCATGGTGAGATTCCAGGGCAGGGCCAGGAAGGTGGCCGGGCCCGCGCCCAGACCGAAGGCCTTCTGCGCCTCCGTGTAGGCGCGCGCCCGGTCCGCGCTCCACCATCTGCCATCGAAGAGCGAGTAGAGGAACGGGTAGACCGGGTTGCCGGTGTAGAGATAGGACTTGATGTACCAGGGGGATGCCACCGCCAAGGCGATGACGGCGAAGACCGCAATGCGCGCTGCGGGGGGCCGTTCTCCTTTCGTGCGCGCACAGGTCCAGACCAGAGCCATCAGCGCGAAGATGAGGGCCGCGCCGGCCAGCATCTTAGTCCCCAGGGCCAGCCCGCACATGATCGCGGCCACCCAGAGCCAGCCCGCCTTGCCGGTCGTCTTGCCTTCGTACCACCTAGCTAGCGCGAGCATCGCGAGGAAGGCGTAGAGGGCGAAGGCCAGCTCGTTGTAGGCCGACATCATCTCCCAGATGACGAGTGGAATGGCCGCGTAGATCGCTGATCCCAGCGAGCCAGCGCGCGCCCCCCAGGCGCGGCGGCCGAAGGCGAAGATAGCCAGCACGGTCAGCCAGCCGCAGCCCAGGTGAAAGAGCTTGGCAAGCGTCTGATCTCTCAGCAAGAGGCCGAGCAGATACAGCATCTCGAGGTTGGAGGGGAAGTTCGAGTGGGAGAGCCACGGGATGGGATGGATGCGGCCGTCGCGCAGGTAGACCTTGGGGAGGGCGAGATGATAGACCAGTCCGTCGTAGTCGCCGTCTGTCGCGGGGGCCAGCGCGCCGATCAGGGTGAAAGCGCCGGCGGCGAGGAAGAACAGCAGGAGTGGGAGCGCGACCCACTGCCAGCGCCAGCGCTTCGAGCGGCCGAGAGCCCTGACGCCCTCCCGGCCGAGCCGGGCCAACTGGCGCCAGCCGAGGGCGGCCACCAGGCAGATGAGAGCGATGCCGATCCAGACCTTGAGCTGGCCAAGCAGCCCGGCCGTCAGCACCAGGTAGGAGAGAAAGCCCATTCCCAGGGCGACCGCACAGGGGATCTCCTCGGCCCAGCTCTCGGGTTCGGCCCGCAGCCGCGACAGCACCGCGGCGCCGGCGCCATAGCAGGCGAGGAGGACAGCCGCCCAGATCAGCAGCGATAGCATAACGGCAACCCACTTCGGTGGCGCAGGTTTCCAACCTGCGGCCTCCCGTAGGGCAGGGGCGTGCCTCCTGTCCCGCCGTTCTGTAGGGCGGGCATTCCCATGCCCGCCGGCCGTTCTCCGCGCCCTCCGCGTCTCTGCGGTTCCACCACAACACCTCTCCGAGAGGAACCGACTACCCCGAGGCGAACCCGTTCCCGTCACAGCACTTGACCCGGGAGAGGGACTAGAGATGGAAAAGCGAGTGAGGGTAGGTTTCGTTGGCGCGGGCGGGATCGCCACTGAGGCGCACATGCCGGCCTTGCAGCGCATCGCGGGCGTGGAGCTGGTGGCCCACAGCGACACCAGCAGAGAGCGCGCCGAGGCGGCCAGTCAGCGCTTCGGGGGCCGCGCCTACAGCGATCATCACGAGATGCTCGAGCGGGAGGAGCTGGACGCGCTCTACGTCTGCCTCCCACCTGACGCGCACACCGACGCGGAGATCATCGCGGCCGGGAAACGCATTCATCTCTTCGTCGAGAAGCCGATCGTGATGAGCCTGGAGCAGGGCAAGGAGATCGCGAAGGCGATCAAGAAGAACAAGGTGATCTCCTCCGTCGGCTACCAGATGCGCTACATGCCGGGGGCGGCCGCGGCGAAGGCGTTTCTGGCGGGCAAGCCCATCGCGCTCGCGGCCGGCACTCGCTGGGGCGGGATAGCCGGAGGCCCGGAGCACTGGTGGCGGGTGATGGCTCGCTCCGGCGGGATGCTCCACGAGCAGGCCACCCACCAGCTGGACCTGATGCGCTACCTGGTGGGAGATGTGGCGCGGGTGTACGCCCACTACTCACTCAACGTGCTCAAGGATGTGGAGAACCTGACCATCCCGGACGCGCAGGCGGTCGTGCTGGAGTTCAGGAACGGGGCGACGGGGTACTTCTCGACGAGCTGCGCGCTCACCCGCGGCGGGTACCACAGCGCGGTGGAGATCGTGCTGCGGGACATGATGCTTCGCGTCGGCCAGCAGATCACCGTCATCCCCGAGGGCGCGGCCACGATCGAGCTGCCGCCCGCGGGCATGAGCATTGATGAGGCCTTCATCCACGCCATCCGTACGGGCGACCGCTCGGTCATCCGCTCCGATTACTACGACGCCCTCAAGACCACCGAAGTCACCCTCGCCGCCAACAAGTCGGCCGAGACAGGGAGGCCGGTGGCGGTGAAGCTGAGGTGAGGGGGGCGGCGGGCATCGGTATGCCCGCCCTACAGAGGGCGGTTCACCGCTGAGGCGCGGAGAGCACAGAGGGGATGACCTGCGCTACTGAACTGTGCCGGAGGCGACGGCCGCCCTCCTGCGGCCGGTTGACAGCCCCCAGTGTCGCTAGGTATCATTCTGGTGCCAAGCTGCCTGGCGAGTCTCCGGGCGCTTGCCGTCTGAACTCAACCCCAGCTCAGTGTCAGCCTTGAACAGAGCCATGAGCGAACGCTTGACCAAGCTTTCCCCCCGCACTGCCCAGACCTCTGACCCGCTGGCCTCTCTCCCCCGGCTGGGGGTGGATATTGGGGCGGAGACGGTCAAGGCGGTGCTGGTGCGCGGGCGGGAGATCGAGGAACTGGGGGTCATCCCCGTCCAGGGCAAGCCGCTCCAGCGGGTGCGGGAGGTCTTCGCCCGCGTGCAGCAGACGGGCGTGCAGAGCGCTCTCGCGGCCTTCACAGGCACGGGGGGGACGCAGGTGGCGAGTCTGCTCGGGCTCGAGCCGGTGGATGAGCCGAACGCGGTCGCCGCGGCCTGCAACCTCCTCTACCCGCAGGCGCGCACCATCATCGAGATGGGCCGCGAGACCCAGAAGTTCCTGCGCTTCGAGTGGGACGAGGTGGCGGGAAGGCTGCTCCTCGATGACGCTACCCTGAGCAGCAAGTGCGCGGCCGGCAGCGGCTCCTTCCTCGATCACATGGCCCGGCGCCTCAACTACGGCTCCATCGAGGACTTCGCGCGGGTGGCCTATGAGACCGACAACCCGGCCTCCCTCTCGGGCCGCTGCGCGGTGTTCACCGAGTCAGACATCGTGCATCTCTACCAGAAGGGCACCCCGCGTGAGCGGATCGCGGCGGGCGTCCACCAGGCGATCTGCCGGAACTACCGTTCGGCGCTGGCGCGGGGCAAGGACTTCGTGGACCAGGTGCTCTTCATCGGCGGGGTCTCGCTCAACCCCGCGGTGCGCAAGTTCCTGGCGGCGGAGCTGGGACTCGCGCCGGAGCAGATCGTGGTGCCGCCGCACAATCTGGTGATGGGCGCGATCGGCGCGGCCCTGCGGACGCAGAGCGAGGTGGACCTGGCGCAGGCGCTCCAGGCTCTCGACCGGCAGATCGCGCGGCCGCTCGAGTACGCTGGGACGAAGCCCTTGCGTCTCTCGCATTCCGCGATGCTCACCGCGGAGGGAGGCACGGACGACCTGCCGCGGGAGATACCGGTGGCCGCGCTCGGGGTGGACATCGGGTCAGTGAGCACGAAGGCGGCCTTGATCACCGAGGTGGACGGTCAGGTGCGGATTCTGGCGAGCTATTATCGCCGCACTGACGGCGACCCACTGGCCGCGGTGCGAGACACGGTGGGCAAGATTCAGGGCCAGGTAGAGGAGGCGGGGTTCAAGATCGGCGAGGTCTTCGCCGCCACCACCGGCTCGGGGCGGTATCTGACCGGAGACTACCTCGGGGCGGACGTGATCAAGAACGAGATCACCACCCAGGCGCAGGGCGCGCGGGCCTTCATCCCCGAGGTCGAATCCATCTTCGAGATCGGCGGACAGGACTCGAAGTACATCCGACTCGAAGGCGATGTGATCGTGGATTTCGAGATGAACAAGGCCTGCGCAGCCGGCACCGGGGCCTTCCTGGAGAAGCAGGCGGCCAGGCTCGGACTCGACATCACCGAGTTCGGCCCCACCGCGCTGAAGGCCACTCGCCCGCCCGATCTGGATTGGACCTGCACGGTCTTCTCGGAGTCGGCCTCGGTCTACTATCAGCAGAACAGCGTCCCCATCGAGGAGCTTTGCGCGGGGCTCTGTCTCGCCAGCGCGAAGAATTACCTCCACAAGAACGTCGCCAACCGCGAGATTGGCGAGCGGGTCGCGTTCCAGGGCGCGGTGGCCTTCAACCAGGGGATGGTGGCGGCGTTCGAGACCATCGTGGGCCGGCCGATCATCGTCCCGCCCTATCCTCATATCACGGGTGCGGTGGGCGCGGCGGTGATCGCCTACCGGCAGCGGCCCGCCAGGAGCAGCTTCCGGGGCTTCGACCAGATCGCGGCGGGCCAGTACCAGGTCTCCTCATTCGAGTGCGGACGCTGCCCGAATCACTGTGATGTCAATGTGTTCCAGGTGGATGGCGGGCCGAAGTACTTCTACAACGACCGCTGCGAGCGCTACAGCGGCGCGCACAAACGCGGCCTGGGCGAGGGACTGCCCGGTCTCTTCGCCGAGCGCGAGGCGATGCTGATGGCCGGAACCGAGGAGTCTCAGCCGGCCGCCGGTGCCACGGTCGGGATTCCGCGCGGGCTCATGTTCGCGGAGTACTACCCGCTCTACCGCGCCTTCTTCCAGGGCCTCGGCCTGCGGGTCATCCCCTCCGATCCCACGAACAAGGAGATCATCACCCGCGGCCTCAACGCGGTGGCCGGGGAGCCGTGCTATCCGCTGAAGGTGGCGCACGGGCACGTCGCGCAGCTCGCGGCCCAGGGGGTTGACTACATATTCCTTCCCGGCGTCTGCGACACGGAGCAGCCGAACCCGCGGTTCCGCCAGAGCCACACCTGCCCCTATGTCATGTCGGCGCCGGAGGTGATCGCGGCTGCGCTGCGGCTGGAGGAGAAGGGAGTCGGCCTCCTCCGCCCGCGCCTCTTCTTCCAGCGCGGCGAACGGCATCTGCGGCGCGTCTTCCGGGAGATCGGAAGGCAGCTTGGCAACCAACCATCGCAGGTGGAGAGAGCGATCGAGGCAGGTCTCAAGGCCTTGCGCGACTTCCGGCAGGCAGTGGAGGCGCGCGGCCGCCAGGTGATCGAGAGCCTGGGCGAGGATCAGCGGGCCTTCGTGGTCGTCGGCCGTCCTTACACCGCCTACGATCCCGCGGTGAACATGGACATCGGCAAGAAGATTCAGGACCTGGGAATCCTGGCGATCCCGTCGGACTTCCTGCCCGCTGACCGGGAGGACGTATCCGACGCCTGGTCCAACGCCTACTCCCGACAGATTCAGAAGAAGCTGGCCGCCGCGCGCCTGATCGCGCAGGACCCGCGCTTCCGGGCGGTGGTGCTGACGTACTTCGCGTGCGGGCCGGACTCGTTCGCCAACCCGTTCTTCAAGGATGAGATCGGCGAACCGTGCTACGTCATGCAGATTGACGAGCACACTGCGGACGCGGGCGTGATCACCCGCATGGAGGCCTTCGCCGATACCGCCGCGGGCGGCGACGGAGCTGTCTCCAAGGTCGCTTTCACCACCGACGATACTCCGGTCCTTGCGATCGGGGGCCGGCGGCTGTGGATCCCGAACGCGTGCGGCTCGGCGGACGTGCTGGCGGCGGCCCTGCGCGCGTCGGGCATTGACGCTGCCCCGCTGCCCCGGTCCGACGACCCCGGCCTGAACCTGGCGCGGCGAGCGATCTCCGAGGACGTCTGCCTCCCGATGTTGATCACGACGCAAGACATCCTGGCGCGCGCCAGCACCCCCGACTTCGATCCCACCAAGGAAGCCTTCTTCCAGGGGCAGTCCGAGGGGCCGTGCCGCTTCGGGATGTACTGCATGATGCAGAGGCGCATCCTCGACAAGATGGGGTTGGGTGGGGTGCCGATGGTGGCGCTCGGCAACCGCAGCGCGCACGGCGGCCTTGGGATGGACTTCATGCTCACCGCGTGGGTCGGTCTGCTCGCCCACGACATGCTGGACAAGATGCGGCTTCATACCCGGCCGTATGAGGCGCACCCGGGCCGCAGTGACCGCATCTTCACTCGCTACCTCCGCCAGATCTGCGATCTCATCCCGGCTCAGCGCCGGCTCATCAGATCAGGTCGCGGGCGACTGCGGCTGCTGACCGGAACCCATGCCGAGGCGATGGAGGACCTGTTGCGCCAAGCGCAGCGCGAGTTCGCGGCGTTGCCGCGGGAGAACGGGGCGGAGCCGCGGCCCGTGATTGGGCTGGTGGGGGAGTTCTTCGTCCGCATCCACGACGGCTCGAATCAGGAGATCATCCGCAAGCTCGAGCAGGCCGGGGCGGAGGTCTGGCTGGCGCCGCCCACTGAGTTCTTCGGCTACTGCAATCGCATCGGCGGCCTCCTCGCCCGCGATCGCTGGCAGGACACCCGGGCCCGGTCGGACCTGCTCGGGGTGCTCAGCGGCGCGCTGCTCACCCGGGTAGCGGTCCGGGACGAGCACCATCTCTTCTCCGCCACGCTTCCTTACCTGGAAGGGTTCGACGACATCGGACCTTCGGAGGTGATCGAGGAGGGGTCGCGCTACGTGCACCCGTCGTTCGGCGGGGAGGCGATCTGCAGCATGGGCAAGGCGGCCGACTTCGCCAAGCGCCGCCTGGACGGGATCGTGGGAGTGGCGCCGTTCAACTGCATGCCGGGGATGACGGTCACCATGCTCTCCCAGGCCTTCCGGCGCCACCACGACAACATCCCGTTCCTGAACCTGGACTACGATGGCTTCGTGGACGCCACCCGGGACGCGAAGATCATCTCCTTCATGTCACAGGTGAAGGAGCGGCGGGCGGCGCGGGGGGATCTGCGATGAGGTTCGCGCAGAGAGGCGCTGGCCGCCGCGGACGGCGGGCATTGTCAGCGCTCCCTGCCTAAGGTCTGCCTCTCTTCTGTGAGCGAAACTCGGCAGGGGGCGGCACCGCGGACGGGCCCTGTCGGCGGCCGGAGGCTGGATCGCGAACCCGCCCTCTCGCGCGCAATCGGTTCAGCACCAGGGCCGACCTGCGGATCAGCTCCCGCACCATCCTGTGCTGGAGCGCGATCCCGGTCGCGTAGAGGCTATAGCGGTAGCACTTGGTCCGGAACCGCTCGCAGGGCGCCAAAGCCAACATCACGCGGTAGAAGACCACACCCCGGAGGGAGTAAAGGAATCGGCGCAGGAGGAATCGCCTGAACTGCCGCCTGGGGGTGTGCCGTTCCATGAGCGCCAGCTCGCCCATCACCAATCGCGCGGCGGTGATCTTCGCGGGCACGCGCGCGGTGCTCCGGCGCACGAAATGGACGACGTGCAGATCCAGGTAGCAGATGATCTTCCATCCCGCCCGCCGGATCCGCCAGCACCAGTCGAGGTCTTCGTAGTATAGGAAGAAGCGTTCGTCGAAACCGCCGAGCTGCGCGAACACGTCGCGCTTCACCATCATCCCCGATCCCCACACCCAGGCGGCTTCGACCTCCGCGGCGTCGCCGGAAGGCCGCGGGGGAAGCGCGGCCGCGTCGGGAATCCGGCCCTCCAGGTAGTGGAAGACATAGGATTCGAGTTGGCGGCCGTTACCATCTATCTGCCGGCAGGCCGCTACTCCCACTTCGGGGCGCGCTTGGAGACGAGACGCCAGTGCGGCGATCAGACCACGGGGCACCAACATGTCCGCGTTGAGCAGAAAGAAGAGCCGGCCCGCGGCGGCCCGCATGATCGCGTTGTTGGCGGCGGCGAAGCCGAGATTAGCCGGATTTGCACACAGCCGCACCCAGGGATAGCGCGCTCGTACCACCTCCGCGCTGCCGTCGGTGGAGGCGTTGTCAATCACCCACACTTCCGCGTTGACGCCGGCGAGTCCGCCGTTCTCCAATGAGTCAAGGCAGCGGACCAGATAGTCGCGGGTGTTCCAGTTGATGACGATGACCGATACGTCCACTGCTGCCTGGCCCAGTTTCCCTCGGCCGCTCTTGCCCAGCCCCTGATCCGACCCACGAGGTGTGCTCTACTCCCGAAGTGGCCTCGGTTCCTGCCAGGTCGTGCGGCCGGTCGAAGAAGTATGCCTCGGGCCTGCCGCCGTTACTTCAGCGGGCGCTGCGGAGTCGGCCTCGGCGGACAGCCGGTCCTTGGCGACCATCATCGGAGTGCGAGTATGCTGGTGATGGCGCTGGCCAGTTGCCTCGCGCCGCTGTCCGGGCCATACCGGGCACCCACGTCGAGCCGAGCCGCTTCTCCCATCGCTTGCGCACCGCGTGGGTCGGTGACGAGGGAATCGAGCGCGGCGATCCACTCCTCGCAGGTGACTGCTAGCAGACCGTTAACCCCGTGGGCGATCGCGGTCTGGAAAGGCGGAGTTGCCGCGGCCACCGTGGGGATCCCGAGTGCACCTGCCTCCACGTACTTCAGCTCGCTCTTGCATCGGCAGAACGGGCTGTCAATGTCCAACGGGGCGAGGTTTATGTCAATGCCTGCTGCTAAGCCAGGCAGCCTGCGCCACGGAACCAGAGGCAGAGCGTGGACCCGCGTAGCGAATCCGGCCAGTGGGCCGGGAACCGTAATGGGACCTATCAGGACGAGGCTGACCTGGGGATGCTGCCGCAGAATCCCGACCAGCGCCGGGGTGATCGCGGCCAGGTCGCGGTCGTGCGTGGGCGAGCCGCTGAGGTATCCAAGGCGGATGCCGTCGTGGGGCACTCGCCCAAGACGAGCCGCCTCGGAAAGCTCGAGCATTTCCTGGCTCAAGGTATTCCGAACCACCGCGACGGGTCGGCCGTCGGACCGGAAGCGCCCAGCAAGTTGGTCCGTTGCGGCAATGATGTGCGTGCACCGTGCTAACAGCCGGCGCTGCGGCTTGACGGCTGCGCGAGCCAGAGGAGGGACCCACGAGGCGAACGCGGGGTCGAATACCAGATCGTCTATGTCGTAGACAATCGGTCTTCTGCTCCGGGATAGGGCCCACAGCACGCGGTCGGTCGGCCCGGGACAATCGAGGCGATGGACGATTGCCAGGTGGTGTTGACAGGCATCCCTAGCCGCCAGCAGTGGTTTGGCCCAGTACTCCGACGTGTTCCGAACCGTAACCGGAATCCCAAGCATCCGCAGGTATTCACATTTGTGGTCCAGTCTGTAACGTGTGGTTGGCCCTGGGTCGGAACGGATCAAGAGCACACGGGCCTCGGCCAGCGCCGTACAGGGGCGGAGGGGCGAACTGACGCGCTGGTGTGCGATCACCGCTGCCTTCTCGAGCGGAGCCAGTGCCGGCGCAAGCAGAGAAACGCTACTCGCAGCCTCAAACACCTGGCGGCCGGCTTTGCCCGCGGCGGAAGCCAGCATGCTGCCGAGTCGTACCGGCGTTGCGTCTGGCAGGCCCCCGCGCACGACGTATACCCGCCGTGAGCCGGAGAGTAGCCCGAGCACCTGTCCCCAGCGGCTCGGGTGTTGTCCCTCGTCGGCCAGCACCAGGGCCGTCTCGAAGCCGCGCCTTCGCAGAGCGCGGATCAGTCGTCCCGAGGGCACGAACCGCGACCCAACACGGATTGTGCCCGCGTTAGCCGCCGCGGCCAGAGCAGCCGCGCTCCCCTCGCACAACGCCTGCCGCGAGCCCAAGACTACCGCGAGCTGCAGCCCTGGCCTGGCACCCGCGATCTGAGTTAGCCTCGCGGCCAGTGTTGCCTGCGAGCAGGCTGCTATCAGGAGCGCGCGGCCCTCACTCGCCAGCCCAGTCTGCTGCACCTGATCCCCCGCGCCCACGTTGCTTCTCATCGGATACTGCGCCGGCCTGGGTCGCCCGCTGCAGTCATCGCACCTTCCTCAGGTAGCCCCCCGGGTTGAATGTCAGCAGGAACTTCTCCCGCGCTTTCTCGGCGATGAAATCATCTCTCTCTCCCAGGAACTCCGTGACCGCCTCCATCGGCCCTGGGCCGAAATCCGGCCTCACCGCATGGCCCAGATTCGTATCCTCCACGATCAGATAGCTGCCCGGGGTCACCAACTCGCCATATAGCCGCAGCTCCGCCAGGACGTGATCCCTGCTGTGGTCCGAGTCCAGGATCACCATCACCACCTCCCGGCCTCGCGTCGCGTCTCTGACCTGCGCCACGACCCCTGCGGCAGTTGATGAGCCCAGGATGTACCGCACCCTGGGATGAGACGGTCGGTCCGCTTTCGCCTCAACATCAACCGTCAGCACTTCGCCCCTGCCCACCAGGTCACAGACGCAGGCCAGGAACAGAGCGCTCCCGCCGTGCGCTGTCCCGCACTCCACGATGACGTCCGGCTTCACTTCGTGGATGATCTCCTGGTAAGCCCACATGTCCAGTGGGCACTTGAGCGTGGTAATGCCCAACCAATAGGTGTCGGCGAACGCCATAGAGTCGTAGTACAGCCGATGGAATTGGTCTGTGATGGCGTCCTTCGCAGCACCCGGGCCTGCGCGGCCAGCTTGCCCTATCTCCACAGCAGACCCGCGCGCCGACACTGCCGCCTGCCTGGCGTCCTTCCGACCTGTCCGCCGACCAACGAGGTAACCGGCACAGGCTCCCACGGTGGTCGACAGGAGGAGGCCAGACAGCGGCGCGAGCGCAAGAGCCCAGACGGCCCACGCCAACAGACACGCCAGCAACACCACGCCCAGAACGCGACGCACCTGCCTGCTCATGTCCTGCCGCCCGTCCTCCGCGTCTAGCTCCGTGGCTCCTTCTGGATCACCACCGTGAACCCGTTCCCCACTTTGTCGTCAACGTCCTGTACAGCTACGACCTGCCAGCCCAGGTGCCGAGCCAGCTCCAGCACATCCTCCGTGACCCATACCGAGCAATGGGCCTCGATCCCCGGGCAGTCCCCAGTTTCGTGCCGGTGGACCAGCTCCTCCAGCGTGGTCCGGGGACGGTCTCTATCGAAGGTGCGCTCCTTGTGCGGGATGATCATGAAAACGTAGCCGCCTGGTTTGGTCACCCGGTACCATTCTTCCAGCGCCATGATCGGGTCCGGGATGTGTTCGAGCACGTGGGAGGTCACGACGAAGTCCTGGCTCTCGTCCAGGATGGGCAGCGCGTCTCCACTTGCCACAATGTCAACAGGGAGCGCCTTCCCAACGATCTTCAACTCCGACTGCTTGTACACGGTGTCCATTGAGGCCGTGTAGTCCACGTTCAGCGTCTTGAGCCCGAACGGATTGTGGGACGATCCCCCGATCTCCAGCCCGCGCAGGCCGTCGAGGTAAGTATGCGCCAGCGCGCTCTCGGGCCAGCGGGGGTCCGCCGTCAGCGCCTGCTTCTGCGCCGCAAGCCTCCGCCTCATGCGCTGCTTTCGGCCCAGCGCGCGCCCCACCATATAGGCCGTGGCCAGCGTTACCCCCGTGGTTGGCAGGAAGGGCCGGAACAGCGCGGGCCGTTTGGCGAGCGCGAGGAAGAGCACACAGAGGAGGAGCGCGACCACCACCGCACTCACGGCTATGAGCCGGTTTCGTTGGCCCTTCCTGATGCGCCCGGCATTCCGCGCGATGTGATAGCCTGTCAGGTACGCCAGACCGCAGCAGACCAGAAGGAACACTACGGCCGAGCCGAGCGGACGGGCCCCTTCTGCATGATGGGCTGCGGCCAGGACCAGCAGAAGCACGGTCCCGGATAGGGCATGCCTTCTCCACCTCCCCCGGGTGACGTCGCTGGTTCGCGGAGGGTTCACCGGCCGCCTCTGGTTCGTGAGAGCGCAGGCCCCTCCAGCCCGCCGTTCTCCAGGCAGTGAAGGCAGTCCAGGAGGACGTCGGCGCAGTTCCAGTTGACCATGATGACAGAGACGTCGGGACGCTCTGTCCGCCTCTCGCCCGCAGGCTCCATCCCGCTTCTCCGATGCTCAGGTCACGCCCCGTGCTTGCGCCTGCTGGGGCGTCGCGCCGTACTGCTTGCCATACAGCCTGCTGTACACCCCGCCCGTGGGCAGGAGTTGGTCGTGCGTTCCCTCCTCCACGATCCTGCCTTCGGCCAGCACCAGGATGCGGTCGGCGCGGCGGATGGTGGAGAGCCGATGGGCGATGACGAGGGTGGTGCGGCCCTGCATCAGCCTGTGCAGCGCCTCCTGCACCAGGGCCTCGGACTCGGCGTCGAGGGAACTCGTCGCCTCGTCCAAGATCAGGATGCGCGGGTCCTTGAGTACCGCCCGCGCGATGGCGATGCGCTGGCGCTGGCCGCCCGAGAGCTTGACCCCGCGCTCCGCCACGTCGCTGTCATAGCCCCGCGGCAGAGCCACGATGAACTCGTGCGCGTTCGCCGCCTTCGCCGCCGCCACTACCTCCTCGTCGCTGGCGTCGAAGCGGCCGTAGAGGATGTTGTCCTTGATCGTGCCGCCAAAGAGGATGGTATCCTGGGGGACCAAACCGATTTGGGAGCGGAGGGAATGCAGGGTGACGTCTCGCACACCGTAGCCGTCCACCTCGACCGTGCCGTCGGTGGGATCGTAGAATCGCATGATGAGATTGGCGAGGCTGGTCTTGCCGGCCCCTGACGATCCCACCAGGGCCACCATCTCGCCCGGGCGGATCTCGAGGTCCACGTCCTTGAGCACGATCTCGCCCTCAGGGTAGCGGAAGCTGACATTACGCAGCGCGACCCGGCCCTCGATGCGGGGCAGCGGCCTGGCATCGGGCTTCTCCTGGACATCGGCCTCCCGTTCGGCGACTTCCATCACGCGGCTCAAGGCGACCAGGGATTGGCTGACGCGCAGGTTGAGCCCGCCGAACCTGACGAAGTAGGCGCCGACTTTTTGGGTGAGCGCGAAGTACGCCATCAGCCCGGCGAGCCCGAGCTGCTGTCTGATGATGAGGATGCCAGCGTAGGTGGCGACGACCGCGAAGGCGAGGGTGGCGAGGAACTGGATGGCCTGCGGCGCGAGGGCGCCGACGCGCACCGCCCGCATGGCGGTCTCGAAGGTGCTGTCATTGACTCTTCGGAACTGCTCGATCTCGTAGCTCTCCCGGGCGAAGGATTGGATGACGCGGATCGAGGCCAATCGCTCCTGGAGGCGGGAATTGAGGTCGGCGACGCGCTCCTGCTGGGTGCGGGTGAGTCGGCCGATGCGCCTCCCGGTGCGGGCGACGACATAGATAGTCAGCGGAGCGAAGATCATGACGAAGAGCGTCAGCTTCCAGTTGACGATCATCATCACTGCCAGGCCGCCCAGGATGATGGCAGGGGCGGCGACGTAGTTTGTCATATCGGCGCTGACGAGCTGCTGCACGAGCCCCACATCGGCGGTGAGCCGGGACATGAGCTCGCCCACGCGCTGGGACTCGAAGAAGGCGAGGGAGAGGTGCTGGAGCCGCTCGAAGAGCTGGAGGCGAAGGTCAATCAGCGCCCTGCCGCCGACATAGGCACCGAGGTAGTCGCGGACATAGGCGAGCGCGCCGCGCACCAGGGCCATCACCACCGCCGCGGCCGCGATGATCAGCAAGGCGCGCAGGCGGGCCTCCGGCGTAGTCCCGAAGAACCGGTTGAGGCCATCGGCGGCATGAACGAGGAAAGGATAGGCCGCCAGCTTCTTGCTGAGCAGGAGCTGCTTCGGGTCCAGGACTTTGAAGATGGCCCCGATCAGGGCCGGGTAGACCGTTACCTCGAAGATGGTCGCCCAGAAGATGGTGACCAGCAGCAGCGCGATGCGCCGCCTCTGGGGGCGCAGCAGTCGAAGCAAGAGGCGGGACCGCCGGGAGCGCACCAGGCGCCCTGCGAGGTCCCGCTGCTGGCGTGAAGATTGCCGCGATAGAGGTTTCACGAGAGGCATGAGCATAGGCGCCGGCCAGGCCCGTGCAGAGCCGGAGGGAGGATAAGGTAATCCCGCGTGGCTGTCAACTGCTGCAGGCCTGCGGGGGAGGCTGCCGGCCAGGCTCAGCGCGCGGCAAGGGCGGAGACGAAGCGCTCGGTGGCGGCTCGCACCGAGCCCGGTTCCCGGCCGGTGACGATGACGCCGATCATGATCGCGTTGAGGCCAATGGGGCCGACTAGGAGGGGCGCTTCCTCGGGCCGCAGGGCGCGCTGTGAGGGCACGATGATGGGCAGGTTCGTCGCCTCCCGGACTCGCCGGTAGGCCGCGAGATCGGCGACGGAGAGGGGCTGGCCATATCCCTCATGGGGCACGATGGCGGCCTCCAGCAGCTCGAAGCCGAGGGCCGCGAACTGCCGCAAGCTGGCTGTCTCCCAGGCGCGGTCAATGGCGATGCCGCGGGTAAGTCCCTCGAACCCGACCAACCAGGCCGGCGTGTCGTGCGCGTAGAGGTCGAAGAAGTCCATCCCCATGGCGACCAGATCGCTCATCTCCTGCGGGGTAGGGAGCTGATCCTCGGCGCCGGGCACGACGCCGGTGGGCAGTCCGACGGCGAGGATCTGCTCCAGGGCGGGTCGCTCCTGGGCAAGATCGCCGAACTGCGTGCCTGAGGCCTCGTGCCGGACGTGCAAGTGGACTTTGAGGGCATCGGCGCCGCCGTCCGCGGCGGCGCGGGCCAGGTCGGGGGAGTTGGCCGGCAGACTGACGATCAGCCGAGGTCGCTCCGCCAGGAGGCTGAGCAGGCGGCCTGCCACCGCGCTAGACCTCGCCCACGCGCCGCAGGCGATCCAACTCTACCGCCACCAGCACAGGCGGCAGCTCCAGGATCGCGGCGAGCCGCTCGATGGCGCGGGCGAGGGCGCGCTCCTGGAGTTCCTCATCGCCCTCCGCTCCATAGCGCAGCTCGTCGTCGGTGCGGGCGATCCACCCCAGTGCCTCCCGCAGATAGCGCCCCCTGGACTGCGGGTACTGGCGCCTTGGCAACTGTTGGTATTGCGCGTGCATGCGCCGAATCAGGTCGTCCCAGGGCCCCTCGCCGGCCGCGGGACGCGCGGTGGAGGTCGTGCCCTGCGGATGCGCGGCGGTGGCGGCGCCATGCCGCGTCTTCGCTTCCGCCTGTTTGAGCGCTTGCCACTCCTGCGGGGTGGTGCCGTCAATCACCCGGTAATCCAGGCGCTGGCCGTACACCAGCTCGAGCGCGTTCAGAATGGAGTTGCGGTTGGCGGCGGTCTCCAGGTGTCCGGATAGATGGCGCTCGCTTCCCGGCACAGTAAGCACCAACATGGTGCTGTCGAGTACGATCGGCACCGCCGCCTGCATCGCCTGGTTGAGAGGCCCGAACCGGTCGGAGCGGATCAGGACCACGTCGGTGGCCTCTCGCCAGATCTTCTCGAGCGTGGGGTGGCGGAGGGGATAGGTCTTGCGCGGGAGAGTGCGGTCGTACTGCGTTCGGCGCTGCTGATCGCTGAGGATCCGGTAGGCCTCGTTGATGACCGCGAAGGTCTGCGCCATCTCCGGATCCTGGGAGGCGACATCGGGGTGATACTTGCGGGCGAGTTCGTAGTAGGCGGCCTTGATCTCCTCGGGGGAGGCGTCCCGATCGAGGTCGAGTACGTCGTAGTAGGTCAGCGGCCGCTGGCCGGCCGGTGGCTGCCTCAGGCGATCGCGTTCGGACATCAGTGCCTACCTCCTGTCGCCGCCCGCCAGCGCGACGAGCAGCTCGATCATGGTTATCAGGTCGAGCCGGTTGTGATGAAAAACGGGAGCGATCAGGCGCGCGTCCTGCTCCCGCACGAAGTCGTGATAGCGCTGCGGAATGTCGGCCGACGGGAGGTCTCCGCTCCGCCACCGGCCAGAGAGATAACGCTCCAGGGTCTGGAGCTTGCAGTTCGGCAGCTCGGAGCGCCAGCGCCGCCGCGAGGGGTGGAGCAGGTCGAGGTGCGCGAACGACGGCTGGCAGGGGAGCCGATGGTAGATCATGCGATCCCGCACGAAGGGCCAGTCGAAGGCCTTCCCGTTGAACGAGATCAGCAGCTCGATCCGGGGGAGCAGCTCGGCCAACTGCGCCAGCACCCCGGCCTCCTCGGAGTAGTCGCGGGCGAAGCACTGGCTCAGGAGCAGGTCCTTGCCGTCCCACCTCACCATCCCCACGAGGAAAAGGGGCCGGCCGTGGAAGCCGGCGGTCTCGGTGTCTATCAGCGCGGTGGTGGCAGGGCGCGCCAGGCGGAGCAGATCGAGATGGCGCGGCAGTGACTTGCCCTCCGGCGCCGCGGCCGCGCTCTCGAAGGCCGCGAGATAGGAACCGGTCAGGCGGGAGGCGTCGGAATGGATCTCCCGCAGAGGGATCTCACACGTGAAGATCTGCCCCTGTGAGGTCTCGCACACCGCGCCCTCGGGGAAGCACTCGCCCAGGTCCGACCTGAGCGGTGGCCCGGCGCGGCGGACCCCGGCGGACGGGCTCTGCCCCCGCCGCAGCGACGAAAGCCGTTCTCTCAAGACCTCAGAGGCCATTGGTGAACCTGCTGATGGCAGTTTATATGGCCGCCCAGGGGAGAGTCAAGGCGGGCACGGCAAAGGGCGAGGGCGGCGGCCAGAACCTACGGCACCCACCCCCGAAGGGTACTGGCGAGCTCCAGGTACTCGGGGCGAGGACGAAACGAAGTCTCGGCCGGGAGGACAATGTACGGCCGCAAGGCGGGGCGGAACTCATCCAGTCCAACCCGCAGCTTCGCCTCGGTCAGTTCATCGGCTCGCATCTGGCTAGAGAGGACCCGGTAGTCCGGGTCAATGGCGATCAAGGCCCTGTCATAGGCCAGGTGATGGGTTGGGCAGAACGCGATGCCGTTGCAGGTCTCGCCGCAGGTGTAGGGGAACCGCGCCGCCGGGATCAGCCTTACCGCCGTGACAGACTCGTCCCGGGTACCACAGACTGCGCACCTTCCGCTGTAGGCGCTGAGGACCCTTCTGCGGAAGCTCCACGATTCGATGGCCGTCACGGTGTCCGCCGCCCGGTGCTCACCGTCTCGCGTGAGCGCCCACAGAGCACGTTCGGCTTGAGCATGACCTCCAGTCAGGACGGCCGTCAGTGCCTCGAGTGCGGTCCTCGACTTGCCCAAATCGTGCACTGCGTATTGGCTGCCGACGTAGTGAGGGAGAAACGAGGTGATCAGACCCACCTTGCCCTCGTCGCCCTTCTCCGCGCCGACCGCCAGCCCCTGTCCGAGAGCGTCGATGAGGAGTTGTGCAGCCACGGAGAGCCGAGCGCCGCGCCCGCAAGCGCGCTGGTAGCATCGTGGGTCGAACGCTGCGAACACCCCAAGCCGTTCCCACCAGAACAGGACCAATACAACCCAGCCCTCCTCCGGTGCGAGGCAGTATCGCCCGACCGGTTGCACCTTGAAGTACCGTGGCATTCGCCTGCCCACAGACAGATAGTCCAAACGCCACACGTTAGCCTTGATCTGAAGGCGCTTGGTCCCCGTCTCGGCTGACAGCCGAACGGGATGTGTCTGGGGACTTGACATGGTCCTCACTCGCCAGCCCGCCGATGCGAGGGCGCGGCACACCGCGGACGCGAGACCGGGGTCTCCCTCTCTCTCCACGCCAGCTGTCGCACCGCCCATCTGTCGCCTCAACGCTTCGGTTAGCACGGTCTCTCTCCTTGGAGTGCTCGCCACGTCCCGTGATCAAGCGCGACCAACCCTCGCCGTTTCAGGTCCTGTTGCGCATTCCGAACGTAGTGCTTCCAGCGCTTCCCGAAGTGCACGCCGGCAATCACCCGGTCAATCGAATCGTCGCATAGGTCGGGATGGATGGTCTGCGCTAGAGGATGGAGTTGCTTGGTAGTGAGGGGGCCATGTTGCTGCAAGAGGTACAGGATGGCGTCCCGGAATATCCCGTGGGTCGTCTTGCCCTCCGCGCGCGCCCTGAGTATCTCGGTGCGGGTCTCTCGGACGTTCGCCTGAAACTGCTGGAGGAGAGCGCGCCGCGCGTGCCGCATCAGTTTGTCCCGCGACTCCCGCAGACCTAGTGATGCGGCAGTGAGGACCTCGATTCTGGCCCGCGAGGTCTGGTTTCCGAGCTTCGCGTAGGCCTCAAGGTCGAGCCTCAACTGCGACACGAGCCCTGTGTCCCGTAAGAGGAGACCGTACTCTCTGTTGAGACGTAGACCACCTTCTGTCAGGTTTGCGGATGTAACGACCGCTGCGGACGCGTCAGCTACGTATGCTTTGGCATGCAGGCGCGGCGCTACGGTTATCACGGTCGCCGGGCAGCAGTCGAGGAGGTCGAGCAGGGCGCTGGGTTCCATGGATCCATCCAGGAGATGTGACACGGTCAGGTCGGTGACGACGTGCACGCGCAGTTGCTGCATCTGCGCTATTGAGAGTGAGTCCAGAACGCGGCCCATGGCGCCGCGAGTGATGAACGGGGTTACCAGCAAGAGATCGTCTCGGACCGAGCGCAGGAGGCGGTCGAGAACCGGATACCACGGCGACGGAACAAGCTCTATCATAGCGGCACCCTTGGTAGCCCTCGAGACTTCAGAGGAGACCTCACCTATCTCCCGCTGCCAACCGACCGAGGGTGGCCAATCCCCGGTAACATGAGCGCTAGTGTCCTGGGGATCCCCAGGCAAGCCGAGCGCCCAGCGGCTGTTGCTGCGCACTGCCCAAGTTCCTCTGGCCGCGGCCTACTACCTGCGGTAGTGTGAGTTCGGCCTCCGATCCCCACATTGTGCGCCGTGCGGAGCTCTTGTCCCTACAACCCCAGCCGCGACCTCCGCGCCTCGCGCAGGCGGCGGGCGACCTGGTCGCCGATGGAGATGGATTCGGGCTTGCCGACCTCCAGGCTGGGCGGTTCGGGCGGCGGCGCGGGGCGGCGGGGGCGGCGACGGCGGCGAGGGATGTAGGGCTCACGCTCCAGCAAGTAGCGCAGGAGCACCAGGGCCGCCTCCTTGTCCGGGATCGGGTAGCCGTGGCCCAGGTCCGGGTCCATCTGCTGCGCGGGCTGAGTTACAGGCAGCCCGACACAGGAGGGGCAGCCCCACTCGCAGCGGCACCGCTCGATGGTGGTCAGGCAATGCTCCATCAGCTCGGCGAAAAGCTCGTATCCCTTCTCCGCGAAGCCGAGGCCACCCGGGTAGCGGTCATAGAGAAACATGGTCGGCGTGCCGGTGTTGCTGGAGTTCACGATCCCGCCGACATCCAGGCGGTCACACATCGCCACCAGCGGCAGCATGTTCACCGCCACATTGCGAATCCCGACCAGCCCCTCCACCGGCTTGAGGCCCTGCACCGCCACCAGGTCGAGCGCTTCCTGGCCCGGGATGAACCAGGAGGAGGTCGTCTCCAGGTGCTGCGGGGGCAGGTCCACCGCCTGGCACCCCAGGCTCTCCTGAGTATAGAACTTGACCTTCTTGAACCGTTCGGTCCGCCAGGTCACGGTGGCGTCGCCGAAGCAGAGGCGCCCTCGCCCCCACTCCTTCTCGGCGCGGGTCTCGCCGGCGAGAATGCTCGAATCCAGGATCGCCTGGGTGTAGTAGTCCACCTCGGCGGGCTCGACATAGGCTGCCCGCGCCTCCAGGTCGAGCTGGCGGACCAGATAGGTGGCGCGGTCGTGGAGGTAGACGCCTCCGGGGTAGACCGTCTCCGCCGCGCTGATCGCGTCCACCGTGCCGATCACCTGGTTGCCTTTCGAGCTGTCCATGATGGTGTAGGTGCCATCGGAGCTGGCGCGCAGGTTCAGCCCCACGGCCGGGAACTCGGTGCTCGCCCAGTACCAGGCGCGATCAATGTGCCTGAGCTGGCCGACTTCTTCCAGGATCTCGGCGATAGCGGGCAACTGCTCGCCGAAGAGTGCCGCCTCCTCGTCCCGCAGGGGCAGCTCGAAGGCCGCGCAGCGGAGATGGCCGACGAGCAGGTACGGGTTCTCGGGATCAACCACCGCGTGCTCGGGCGAGCGGCCGAAGATGAACTCGGGCCTCTGCATCAGGTACTGATCGAGTGGATCGTTGTAGGCGACGAGCACGACCAGGGCCTCGTCACTGCCCCGGCCGGCGCGGCCGGCCTGCTGCCAGGTGGAGGCGATGCTGCCGGGGTAGCTCACGATGAGGGCCGCGTCCAGGCTGCCGACGTCTATCCCCAACTCCAGCGCGTTCGTGCTCGTCACGCCGAGCAGCTCCCCCGAGAAGAGCCGGCGCTCGATCTCCCGCCGCTCCTCCGGGAGGTAGCCCGCCCGATAGGCCCTGACCGAGCCGGCCAGCCGAGGGTTCTGTTTCTCCAGCGTCTCCGCGGTATACCGGTACAGCAGCTCGGCCACGATCCGCGTGCGGGCGAAGGCGATGGTCTGGACGCCTCGCCCGAGCAGGGAGACCAGCAGCTCGTGTGCCTCTTCATTGCTCGAGCGGCGCTCCATCTGAGCGCGGTCGAGGTACGGAGGATTCCAGAGCACGAACCGCTTCGGGCCCTTGGGGGAGCCATCGGAGTCAACCAGCTCGACGGGAAGGCCGGTCAGGCGCTCGGCCAGCTCTTTGGGATTCGCGATGGTGGCGGAGCACAGGACATAGGTTGGTCGCGCTCCATAGTGGTGGCAGATCCGGTTCAGACGGCGCAGCACATTCGCGACATTGGAGCCGAAGATGCCGCGGTAGGTGTGAATCTCATCCACCACCACGTACTTGAGATCGGAGAAGAAGCTGCCCCAGCGGCTGTGATAGGGGAGGATTCCCATGTGCAGCATGTCGGGGTTGGAGAGGATGATGTTGCCGTCGTTCCGCAGCTTGCGCCGCGAGGTGGGCGGCGTGTCGCCGTCATAGGTGCCGCATCGCACCAGACCTTCGAGGTCGGGATGGGAATCGGCCAGCCGCCGCAGCCCGCGCATCTGGTCCTGGGCGAGGGCCTTGGTGGGGAAGAGGAAGAGCGCCTTGGCCTGCGGATCACGCAGGAGCGTCTCGAGCACGGGTAGGTTGTAGCACAGGGTCTTGCCGCTGGCGGTCGAGGTCACGATGGCGGTGTTCCGGCCCGCGCGGATGTGCTCGATCGCCGCGGCCTGGTGGCGGTAGAGGCGGGTGATGCCGAGTTGGGCCAGGGCCTGCTGGAGCGGCTGAGGGAGGGGAGCCGAAAGCTCCCCGTAGACGGCCTCTCGGGCCGGAATCTGCTCGACGTGCGCGACCTGGTCGCGATAGCCCGGACTGGTGGTGAGCCGGTCGAGGAAGTCAGAGAAGTTGGTCGCCACGCTGGCCTGCCTTTGCCACTCTGCGAAGGCTCCGTCGCCCCTCAGAAGCGGGGCTATGGACCCCCGCGAAGGAGGGTAGCGAGACCTCGCTACGTAGCACGAGGCGCGAGGATGGCAGGAGTATAGCACAAATGTTTGGGGGAGGCAAGCGCGAGCGCACATGCCAGCGACCGCGCTCATCGCCGGGGCCATTGACAGGCAGGGGCCATAATGTCATTATGTCATTATGACCTAAAGGAGCAGACGACATGCCGGACAAGCACATGGGCGTGGCCGAGGTGAAGCGCCATTTCGCGGACGTGGTGGGTCAGGTGATGCACGGCAAGCAGCGCATCATCGTGGAGCGCCGCGGGCGGCCGGTGGTGGCGATCGTGCCGCTCGAGGACAGTGATGGGCTGACCCCGGGGCGGCGGCTGGCGGCGGCAGTCGGATTCGGCGGAAACGAAGGGGAGGAGTTCAGCCGGCTCATGGCCACGGTGATCAAGGAGCGCCGCCGCCGCATGCCCAGGCGGGTCCCGGAGATCGAGGGCTGACCCGTGCAGATTCTGCTGGACAGCGATGTATTGAGCATGATCGCGTCCGGCAGAGCGCCCGCGCGGATCGCGGAAGAGGTGTCCAGGGTAGTAGGCCCGATCTACACCACAACGGTCAACTGGGCAGAGGTCTGCTATGGGATGGCGCGCAGCCCGGCCGGCGAGCGGCTGCGCGAGGGATATGAGAGATACGTGCTGCCGGCCATCGAGTTCCTCGACTTCGACCGGGAGTCGGCGGAGGTATACGGTCGGCTGCGCGCAGAGCTGGAAGGCCGCGGGACACCACTGGGCGAGGCCGACCTGATGATCGCGGCGATCGCACTCCGCCATGACCTCACACTGATCACGGGCAACGTCCGCCACTTCCAGCGCGTGCCGGGGCTGAGAGTGGAGGACTGGCTTCGGTAGGCAAGCGGCGAGCTATGCGCCGAACTGCCGCTGCACCGCCGCCTCGGCCTGCTCTATCGTGCTGATCGTCCCCTCGATCTGCTGATCGAGGAGGAAGCGGAGGACTTCGCCCACGCGGGGGCCGGGGGCGATGCCCAGCAGGGACATCACCTCGTTGCCGTTGAGCAGCGGCTTCATTCGGGCCATCTCGGCGGCTTCTCCGACCGTGCTAATGCGTGCCCGGAGTTCCTCGATCCGCGCCTGGAACTCAGCGTAGTCAAGGGGGTCGCTGGCCCGCACATCCGCGTCGGCCAGGGTCAGCGCCGCTGCGAGCTGGTCCCCCAGGTCGAACATCAGCCGCCGCACCGCCGCGTCGGACCACTCAGAGGTGTAGTAGGGCACCCGCAGGTGATCGCGGACCAGGCTGGAGACCTGGTCCACCAGGGCGGCCGGCTGTCGCAGCCGCGTCAGAATGGCCCGCGCTCGCTCCGAACCGATGTGCTCGTGCCGGTAGAAGTGCACGCCGGCATCGTCCTGTGAATACGTCTCGGGCTTGGCGGTGTCGTGAAGCAGCGCGGCGTAGCGGAGCACCTTGTCAGCCGGCACGAAGCCGACCGTATCGAGGGTGTGGTCGAGCAGGTCCTTCATCCGATGGCGGCCGGGCTCGGGGAGATGCAGCGCGACGAGTTCCGGCAGCACGTGCCGGGCAAGGCCGAGGTCAACCATCGTCGTCAATCCCTGGCGCGGCTGCGGGGAAAGCATGATCCCGTCCAGCTCGTCGCGAATCCGTTCCCAGGAGATGCGGGTCAGCTCTTCCGCTCCCTGTGCGATCGCCCTCGCGGCTTCCGGCTCGAGGTCGAAGCCGAGCTGGGCGGAGAAGCGGACGGCGCGCAGCATCCGCAGCGGGTCCTCGGCGATGCGGGCGGAGGGATCACCGACGAAGCGCACGATCCGCGCTTGCAGGTCGCGCTGGCCGTGGTAAGGGTCGAGCAGCTCACCGGTGTGGAGGTTGCGGGCGAGGGCGTTGATGGTGAAATCGCGCCGCGCCAGGTCCGCGAGGATGTCGCGGCCGAAGGAGACCTGGGGCCGCCGCGAAACGCCGTCATAGGTATCGGCGCGGAAGGTCGTGATCTCGGCCTTCAGGCCCTGTTTGCTCAGCCCCACGGTCCCGAACTCCTCGCCCACGAACCAGACCGCGTCGGCCCACCCGCTGACACGGGTCCGAACCTCGCTGGGGTGTGCGTCCGTGGCGAGGTCCAGGTCCTTGCTCTCCCGGCCCAGGAGCTGGTCGCGGAGGCTGCCGCCCACCAGGAACAACTGGCGGTCTGCAAAGGCCTGAGCCAGTTTCCGCCCCAGCTCCTCAACGGTCATCTCGCCGGGGCCAGTTCGTCGCGGGCCTCCACCGTCCTGCTCCCGCGACCCCGGGCGAGTGCTGGCGCGCAAGATTGGGCCGGAGTGGGGAGGGGGCCGACGGGCCGCGCAGAAACCACGAGCAGAGCTGAAGCTGGGGGCAGTGGAGCCCCGGATTCCGTCAGGAGGAAGCAGCGATGGCAAAGGTTCGCATCGGCGTGGTGGGCACGGGCGGCATGGGCCAGGGTCATTGCGAGTACATGAACAAGCTGGACGTGGGCGAGCTGGCCGCGGTCTGCGACGTAGTGCCCGCAGTCGCCAAGCAAGTGGGCGAGAAGTACAAGGTTCCTCATTTCGTGAAGCACACGGACTTGCTCGACTCCGGGTTGGTGGACGCGATCCTGATCGCCACCCCGCACTTCTTCCATCCGCCGATCGCGATAGATGCGTTCAAGCGCGGCATCCACGCGCTTTCCGAGAAGCCGATCGGCGTGACCATCAAGCCGGTGAACCAGATGATCCGCACCGCCGAGCGCACGGGCTCGGTGTTCGCGGTGATGTACCAGCTTCGGCACGCGCCGGAGTACCAGGCCGCGAAGAAGCTGCTGGAGGGGGGCCGGCTGGGCGAGATCCGGCGAGTGAATCTGGTGATCGCCTACTACCGGAGCCAGGCCTACTACGATTCGGGCGGCTGGCGCGCCACCTGGAAGGGCGAGGGGGGCGGCGTGCTGCTCAACCAGGCCCCGCACATGCTGGACATCTTCACCTGGCTGACCGGAAGGCCGAAGCTCGTGACCGCGCAGACCCGGACTCGGATGCACGATATCGAGGTGGAGGACGAGGCCTTCGCCCTCCTCGAATACCCCAACGGGGCGCACGGCTATCTCTACGCCAGCGTGAACGACACGCCCCAGGTATCACGGATCGAGATCTGCGGGGACAAGGGCAAGATCCTGATCGAGAGCCGGGACTGGCGGGAGGAGGGGCTGCGCTTCTGGGAGGTGGTGCCGCCGCTGAGCAAGTTCACGGTGGAGAACAAGGAGATGTGGGCAGCGCCCGAGGCCAAGCGAGTGGAGATTCCGCTGGAGCCGCGCGAGCAGGGCCACATCGCGGTCACCCGCAACTTCTGCCGCGCCATTCTCTACCACGAGCCCCTGGTTACGCCGGGCGCGGAGGGCATCTACTCGCTGGAGCTGGCCGATGCCATCATCCTTTCGAGCTACCGCAAGAAGACCGTGCGGCTCCCGCTCAACGCCAACGAGTACGAGGAGCTGATGGCCGAGCTGCAGCGGAAGTCGAAGTCAAAGAAGCACGTCGCCGAGCAGCGCATCACCGACACCCAGTTCACCAAGAAGGCGGCGAAGAAGAAGTAGCGCGAAGGCCAAGCCTGGCCTCACCTCACCTGCGCCTGGGCGATCTCAAGGAGGCGAAGCAACTGCAGGCGGAAGTAGGTGATGACTACGCCCAGCACCCAGGCCGCGGCCACGGCCTGCACCCACCAGCGGTCCACCAGGCTGGGCGTTTCGTCTTCCTTCTTCTTCATCGGCCGGCCTCCAGAGGTATCAACTCGGCGCGGACGCGGTCGCGCCGCTCGATCTCGACCCGCGAGACGTATCTCCCGTAACAGCCCGGATGGACCAGCATCGCCTGTCCGGGCTCCTGCGCGATGACCTCGCGATGACTGTGGCCGCCCAGCACCAGGTCCACCGCCGGGATCGCGGCCAGCTCCCGGTCGGCGCGCAGTCCAGCATGAGAGAGGCAGACCACCAGGTCGGCCTGCGTCTTCAGCTCGGGCGCGAGGCGGGCCGTCACCGAGACCGGGTTCTCGAACACGAAGCTGGTCACCTTCGCCCAGGCTGATCCGGGAGGGGTGATCTGCGGGGCCAGCCCGATCACCGCCAGGCGCGGCGGGCCCGGGAAGATGACGTAGTCGCGCACCATCGGCGGGAGCGGCCCGCGCTTGGGGACAAGGTTCGCGGCCAACACCGGGAAGACGGCATCGCGCAGCTTGCGGATCAGGACCCGGCGGCTGGGATGCGACTCGCGGTTCCCCATCGCCATGGCATCGTAACCGACCTCGGCCATCACCCGCAGAATGGGTTCGCCTCCTGGTGTGAAGGTGAGGTTGCCAGCGGCCACCGCGTCACCCGCGTCCAGCAGCACCGCGCCGGGGTGTTCGCGTTTGAGGGCGGCAAGCTGCTGCGCGGCGGCCGGCCTAAGCCGGTTGTGCAAGTCTGCCGTGTGGAAGATCAGCACGGGCCCCTATCCCTCACCAGCTCAGATACCCGTGGCGGCGCAGGAACTCGAAGTAGTCGAGCATGGTGGGGGCGTTGGGGTCTATCTGCTTGACCAGCTCATCCGGGGAGAGCGTGCGCCCGCGGCGCAGTTCCCGCGCGGCCAGCTCGCAGGCCTCGGCGAGGGAGCGATCGCCATCACACCAGGAGAGCAGTGAGAAGAGCGCGGATGACCAGCGCGAGTCGGGCCTCCCCTCCCTCTGCCCCCGCGGCACGCGATCGAGAGTGACTGGACCGAGCACGAGCCGGCGCGGGCGAATGCCCGCGAGCTGTGGGTCGAGGTGGGCCGGGCCGGGGCTATGCCCCGGGCGCCCCGCCCTGCGGGCGAGGGCTTCGGCCTCGGCTCTGCCGGCGCGGCGGACCTCTCGCTGGAGCGGCCGCACCTGCCGGCGCACTTCCGCGCGCTGCTCCCCCGGCGCCAGCGCCACCGCGGAGGCGACGGCTTCGGCCTGCCGCTCGGCCAGATAGGCGAGCTGAAGCACGGCGTCATCCAGGTCGCCGCCGCTGAGTCTGTCCAGCTCGGCCATACCGGCGGCCGCCAGGGCGGCCTTCCCGCGCGCGGCCGCCAGGTGCGCGCAGTCAAGGGCGAGCTGCCTGTCCGCGCTGGCGATGAGATAGGCATAGGCCGCACTGACCTGCGCCACCGTGCTCAGGACGGCTGCGTCGAGAAGGTCGGCCGTGTCGGCAGAGGTATGCCAGGTGCGGCTGTGCGCGCCCAGCCAGGGACACGGAATGCCGATGCTGCCCTCGGCGATCATGTTATCGGTCGCGGAGAAGGCGTACTCCTGCCAGGGGTAGCCGGGCAGGGCCGGCATCGCCTCTCGCATTAGCGCGCCGAGCAGGGCGTCGGTGTAGCTCGTCCGGGAGTGCGGGTTGGCGTAGAGGCCCAGCGGCCGGGCCATCAGCTCGGTCGGTCCGGCGGGGGAGTCGAGGCAGAGGGCCGCCACGGTCCGGCGCGCCGCGCGGCTGGTCGCCGCCCAGTACAGGGTGGTGTAGCACTCCGAGACGAAGAGACAGCGGATGCTGCGCCGGGGCGGCGGCAGCTTGCCCTCTGCGATCAGGCCCTGTAGCCCGCGCATCGCCTCGATCATGATGGCGACACCCGAGGCGTTGTCAATCGCTCCCTGCTCGAACTGGTGGCCGATCAGGAGCACCTCTTCTCTGTTCGTTCCGGGGATCAACGCGGTGACGGCGGGGAGAGTCCCGGGCGCGAGGGTGCTTCGCACCACCACATGGCCGCGCAGCTTCTCACCGGCCTCCAAGCGCGCTCTGATCTGCTCGCCCTGGCGCGGCGAGATGGTGAAGGCCCAGGCAGGGGCGTCGTCGGCGTGGAATGCCCAGCCTCCGGGGTCATCGCTCCAGGAGTTCACCCAGGTGATCGCATCGGGCAGGCGCGCGCCCGCGGGCTGGAAGTCCGACAGGATGCCGAGAGCGCCCCGCTCCAGCACCGCGCACTTGGCCTGGTGAGAGCGCACCGAGGTGAAGACGATCTTGTCGCGCACGGCGTCGGCGGAATAGCTCGCAGGGTCGGCGGCATTGGGTATCCAGACGATGTCTCCAGTCACGCCCTCGGGCGGCGTCGGCGCGCTCCACATGGTGAGGCAGGCGGGCGCCTGCGCGCGGTCCGCGACCCGCTGCGCGCTGCCGTCGGCGCCGATGAGATCGAAGGTCGCCCCTTCCACCTCCCAGGCTAGGGGCATCATCCAGTCGCCGTAGAGGCTGCGGCCGTCGGCCGGCGCCTCCAGGGTCTCGACCTTGCTCAGGGCGGCCTCGCGCAGCCGCTCGGCGCTGTAGCGGGCGCTCTCGTGGAAGCTGGTGGATGTGAACTGACGATCGAGCGACCAGATCGCGGCCGCGTCGTCCAGCGCGCGCTGGCCGTCGAGCGTTCGCGCGAGCAGCGTGAGCAAGTCCTGGAACATGATCCACTCCCTGAGCGGCGGCGCCCCTCGGCCGTCCTGTCTGCGCGAATTCCGTTCCGGCCGGACCATCCCTGCCGCCGGCGCGGCTGCGCGAGCAGGAAGGGCAGGCCCTCCGTGGAAAACCATGCCGAACCGCCCGCGTGTCCTCAGTCCCGTCCTGGAAGAGGGTCACGAGGGCGCTTCTTGCCAAGGCCGGTCAGGAGGCAGCGAAGTGACAGAGGCGGCGATCACCCCCAAGCCCGTTCCTCCGGTGAGGACGAAGTTCCGGCGCATCCAGACCGCGATTCCGGCGCCCGCGTCCATCCCGATTCTCCAGACGCTCTATCGCGACGAGCCGCAGTCCATGCGCGGCCAGCCGCCGGTGTTTTGGGATCGCGCGGAGGGATTCCAGGTGCATGATGCCTGGGGCAACACCTGGATAGACTGGAGCTCCGGCGTGTTGGTGGCGAACGCCGGCCACGGCCGGCCGGAGATCGTGGAGGCGATCTGCCAGCAAGCGCGGAAGACGCTACTGCATAACTACTGCTTTCCGAGTGAGATTCGCGCCCGCCTCGTCAGGCGGCTGGCCGAGCTCGCGCCCAGCCCGCTGGAGAAGGTGTTCGTGCTGACCACCGGCGCGGAGACCACAGAGTGCGCGGTCAAGCTGGCCCGCACGCACGGGCGCGCGGTGGGCGGAGATCGTAAGATCGGGATCGTGAGCTATGAGGGGGCCTTCCACGGGCGCACGCTCGGAGCGCAGATGATCGGAGGCATTCCGGCCCTCAAGGAGTGGATCGTCAACCTCGACCCGGACATGGTGCAGGTGCCATTCCCGGATGGCTTCCGCTGCCCGGACACGAGCTTCGGGTTCTTCCTGAAGTCGCTGAAGGAGAAGGGCTTCGGGCCGGATCGCATCGCAGGCGTGATCTCCGAGACCTACCAGGGAGGCAGCGCCGGGTTCATGCCCACGCCCTACGCGCAGGAGCTGGCCGCGTGGTGCAAGCAGCACGATATCGTGCTCATGTTCGACGAAGTGCAGGCCGCCTTCGGTCGCACGGGGACGATGTGGGGGTTCGAGCACTACGGCATCGTCCCCGACATCGCCTGCTGTGGCAAGGGGATCACCAGCGGGCTGCCGCTCTCGGCGGTGATCGGCCGCGCCGACCTGATGGACCAGTACCCACCTGGCAGCATGACCAGCACCCACACCGGCAATCCGATCTGCGCGGCGGCCGCGCTGGCGAACCTCGATCTGGTCGTGAAGGAGGGCCTCCCGGCGAAGGCCGCGGCGGTCGGGGCGGTGCTTCACGCGGGTTTGCAGGAGATCAAGCAGCGCCAGGCGCAGGTTTGCGGCGCGGTGATGGGCAAGGGGATGGTCGCGGGCGTGCACATGGTGAAGCCGGGCGGCGTTGCGCCGGACGGCGACCTGGCAGCGCGGATCGTGGACCTGTGCGTCGAGAAGGGCCTGCTGATGTTCCATCCCGTCGGTCTTGGCGGCGGCACGGTGAAGATCGCGCCGCCCCTGGTGACGCCGGAAGAGGCCATCCAGGAGGGGCTCGCAGTCCTGGAGGAGGCGATCGAGGAGGCGATGCGATGAGCTGGAACAAGCGCTTGGATGTCCTGGTGATTGGCGGTGGCATGATCAGCCAGGAGGTAGTCCTGCCGACGCTCTTCCAGGAGAGGCGCAGGAGCTTGGTCGGTGAGATCGCGGTCTCGGCGCTCAACTCCGCCATTACCAAGCAGTGCCAGGACCTCTTCCCTAAGGAGGAGTTCGCCCCTTACCCGGATCCCGCGAAGTACGGGCCGACAGATAACCAGCCCGCCCTCTACCGGGAGCCGATGGGCAAGCTCGGAAAGCACGGCGTCGTGGTGGTCGCCACGCCCGACCATCTGCACACCGCCATGACGCTGGAGGCGATAGACGCGGGCTATGACGTGATCGTGATGAAGCCGCTGTGTCTCAAGGTGAACGAGGCGCAGCAGGTCATCGCCGCGGCGGAGAAGCGGAAGGTCTACGTGGCTACCGATTACCATAAGCGCATGGACCGCGCGGTGCGGCTGGCACGCTATCGGGTGCGCCGGGGCGACCTGGGCGAGATGCTGCACGGGCACGCCTGGATCGAGGAGCCCAAGTACATGCCGCTGAACTTCTTCGGCCTGTGGGCGGAGAAGTCGAGCCCATTCGAGTACATCGGCGTGCACTATGTTGATGCCTACTACTTCATCACCGGCCTCCGGCCCAAGCGCGTGGCCGCCTTCGGCCAGAAGAAGTTCCTGCCCTCCAAGGGGAGTGATGCCTATGACGCGGTGCAGGCCGTGATCGAGTGGGAGGATGGATCGGTGCTCTGGGTCCAGACCTCCTGGGTCTGCTCGGAGAAGAACTCGGCGATGACCAACCAGGGCCTCCAGATCAGCGGCACCAAGGGGGAATACTGGGCCGACCACAAGTTCCGCAACCTGCACATCCTCACGGATGACGAGGGCTTCCAGCAGATCAACCCCAACTTCTTCAAGCACTACGATAGCTGGGAAGAGGGCGCCGATGTCGAGTACGTGGGCTATGGCCTGGAGAGCATCTCCCGCTGGCTGCACGATATCCACCAGCTCCACGTCGAGACCGAGGGGATGTCCGAGGCCGCCGCCCTCGCCCACCGCGCGCGCCGTCTCGCCGAATGGGAGGCAGGCCAGCGCCCGCTCCCTCGCCAGGCCCTGATCGGCGTGGCCGTCAACGAGGCGGTTCGCATGAGCCTGGAGCGCAGAAACGCATACATCCAGTTCGATGGGGATTGGTATCCGAAGCTGGCCTAGCGCAGTTGGCAGGAGTTCGACAGGAGCGTCTCGCGGGCTGTGCGCGGACCGCGAAGGGGGGATCACAGATGGCGTATGACGTTACGTTCGAGATCCCGGAACGGCCGTTGGCGAGAGCGAACATCCGATTCAGGGTCGAGCGCGATGGGGTTTTGTTGGGAACCCTGAAGATCAGCAAAGGCGCGATAGTATGGACTCCGGCCGACAAGAAGCGAGGGCACAAGTTGGCCTGGGCCCAGTTCGCCGAGTTGATGCAGAGACGAGTTCGCCCGAGGTATGGCGAGTAGCTGTCGGTCGGGGGAGAGCGGAACCTCCTGCCCATTCGCCCCGCCACCTGCGGGATTACCTCACCTCCACCACCAGCGGCTTCCACGGGGTCAGGGTGAGGTCGAGCTTGCGCGTCTTGCCGAAGGCCTGGCCTGAGAGGAGTTCACGCGCCTGCACGGGGCTGCTGAACTGCAGTGTCACCTTGTCCCCCTGCTCGAAGCGCGAGTTGTCGCCGTAGCCGATCTCGCCGAGATCGCTGACCTCGTACTCGGGGTTGCGCATGATGGCGACGTAGCGGCATCCCTCGCCCCGGTAGGTGATCACCTCGCAGCCGACCGGGGGCTTGCCGCCGATGGTCACCGCGACGTCTGGCTTCACTCCGGCCTGGCTCAGGATATCGCCCAGGAGCTCGCGGAAGTAGCCGCCCTTACCGCTCAGCCGCAACTTCGCGTACTCGATGGGCGAATAGTCGAGGTACCAGGCACGCCCCTTACCGCCTGACTGCCGGATCGGCGGCGGCGACACGGTGACGGACCCGCCCTCGTGCGATAGCTTGGGCTCGGCCAGGATCGGGTGCTCGGTCCCGGCTTCGAAGCTCGCTTCGGGAATGGCGACCATGCCGGTCGTCTCCGCGCGGGAAACGCCGAACAGATCATCCAGCGCGCCCCTCTCTCTGCGTTTACAGTGCGCGTCGAAGACCCCTGGCAGGAAGTCCGCGATCACGGTTCCTCCCCGGCGTGCGAAGGCCTCGATCTGCTTCGCCTCCTGGTCTCCGATAGCGAGCGACTCCGGCAGCACCAGCACGCGGTAGCCGCGCTTGCCCAGCTCTCCCTCCACGATCTGCTGCGAGGATACGAAGTCATACTGGAACCCCAGGTCCTCGATCAGCTTCATCCAGCTCGTGCGCACGCGGGCGAGACTGGAGTGCACGCCCTCGTAGGAGGAGAAGCGGCGCGGCCAGGTATCACCGTCGGCGCGCGAGTCAATCATCCAGGCCGCCTGGACCGAGGGCTGGGAGTAGTGGATGGCGATGACCGCGCGGTCCCGGCGCGCCTGCATAATCGCCCTCGCCGCTGGCCCCTGGAGTTCCGCGAACAGCTCGGCCATGCCGGCGACCCAGGGCTTCGGGGTGAACTCGGGCGAATGGTAGTCGAACCAGTCGTCGCTGCACCAGATGATCGTGCCCCGATCGCCGTTCAGCAGCAGATGCCAGAGGCGGCGACCGGCCTGCCTGGCGTCGTGCTCGAAGAGGGTGGCGTAGACCGGCGTCCCGGGCGGGAGGAAGGAGCGGAAGATGGCGCGGGAGCCGGCGATGTCGTAAGGCTCGACCCAATCGAGCACCTGGCTGAGCCGCCACAGGTCATAGCCGCCGAAGGCCGCCGGCATCTGCGTGCCCTCCAGCCCGGCCGGGGTGCGGGGATCAACCTCGTGCAGCCAGCGGCGGAACTGATCCACGGTCTGCGCATAGGTCAGGTCCATGAAGGTGCGGTGGTCGGCCCAGGGCGAGTAGTTCTCCTTGTCCGCCGAAGCCTTGGCGACGGCGGAACTGACGCCTCGCTCCCTGTCCTTGATCTCATAGGTGGTCATGGGGACGACCGCGTCCCAGGTGGCGAAGTTGGTCTCCCATTCGGCGTTGAGGCGTGAGAGGCTGCCGTACTGCTCGCGCAGCCAGGCTCGGAACGCGGCGAGCGTATGATCGGAGAAGCAGTAGTCCATCGGGCTGGCGAAGCTGGTGATCGAGCACTCATCGCCGATGTCGTAGAGGAGCGGGCGCGCCTCCACGTATTGCCGCGCGGTGGTCTGGAAGATCTCCTTAGCCTGTGCCAGGTAGGCCGGATCGTGCAGGCAGGGCTTGCGGATCAGGAAGCGTTTGTCCCGGGTCTTGGTGTACCCTTCCCAGTCTGCCTGGTAGACCTTGTTGGCCTCGTGGAGGAACCCGATGCGGTGGATGTTCTCGACGTAGAAATCGAGGCCGTTCCTGCGGGCGACATCGCCTGACTCGCCCCGCGATACCTGGATGGCGGTGACGTGAAGGTCATGCATTCGCCGGGAGAAGAGCACCTCGTTCTCCGGCACGCCGCCCAACACCCACATGATCACCTGGTAGCCATCGGGGCTGGCCGGCGGCGGCGCAGCCGCCGAGCAACCACTGAGCAGGGCAACAGACACGACAAGGCCGAACAGGCCAAGGAGCGTAGGCTGCACCAGGACTCCCCTTTCCCGCTCGCGGCAGGCAATAGCTGCTGGTCGGCGCCGACGCGAAGTCAGGGGGGAGTTCGCTGCCAGAAGGGCGGCTTCCTGGGGCCGAACGCGGGAGAAGCGAGGAGGCAGCCCGGCGACAGTAGGCCGCTTTTCCCCGCTTCTCTCATCCGAGAAGGAGACGATGTAGCGGCTTTGTTCCACATCCCTCCGCCCACTTTGAGATGAGCCAGCGTGGCCCCCGGGAACCGCAAGGCGGGCCGGGCAAGAGCCCGGCCCGCCTTGCCATCTCTTTCGGCAGGAGCGCCCCGTCGCCATAGCTATGGAGCGTCGGCGACTTGCTCCTCCCCGTTCACCGCCCTATCGCGAATCGCTCTTGCCCACCTGGTCCTGCACCACCGCCTGGGCGGCGGCGAGGCGGGCGATGGGGACGCGGAAGGGCGAGCAGCTCACGTAGTCCAGTCCGATGCGGTGGCAGAACTCGACTGACCGCGGATCGCCGCCGTGCTCGCCGCAGATGCCCAGCTCGATGTTGGGCCGGGTCTGGCGGCCCAGCTCCACCGCGGTTCGCATGAGCTTGCCCACACCAATCTGGTCCAGGGTCTGGAAGGGATTCTCGGGAAGGATCTTGTCCTCGACGTACTTCAGCAGGAACTTGCCCTCGGCGTCGTCGCGGGAGAAGCCGAAGCAGGTCTGGGTGAGGTCGTTCGTTCCGAAGGAGAAGAACTCGGCCTCGGTCGCCACCTCGTCGGCAGTGAGCGCGGCGCGCGGGATCTCGATCATGGTGCCGAACTTGTAGTCAGTCCTCAAGCCCTTCTTCTCCATCACTTCCCTGGCGACCGGCTCGAGGCGCTCGCGGATCCACTTCAGCTCGTTGATGTGGCCCACCAGGGGAATCATGATCTTCACGTGCACATCCACGCCCTGCTTCTTGCACTGGCAAGCGGCCTCCATGATGGCGCGGGTCTGCATCTCCACGATCTCTGGCATGACGATGCTCAGCCGGCAACCGCGCAGGCCCAGCATGGGGTTCATCTCCCTCATGCTCTCTACCGCCGCGAGCAGCTCGCGCAGCTTCTTCAGCTTGGGCGACCGCGGCGACTTGGTCTCGAGCCGGGTCACTTCCACCAGCAACTCATCGTGAGAGGGCAGGAACTCGTGGAGGGGCGGGTCAATCAGCCGAATCACCACGGGCAGCCCGTCCATCGCCTTGAGGATGCCGACGAAGTCCTTGCGCTGGAAGGGCAGCAGCTCCTTGAGTGCCACCTTGCGCTCCGCCGGGGTGGCGGCCAGGATCATACGCTGCACGATGGGCAGGCGCTCGGTCTCCATGAACATGTGCTCGGTGCGGCAGAGCCCGATCCCCTGGGCGCCGAAGCCGCGGGCGCGGATGGCGTCACGCGGGTAATCCGCGTTCGCCCACACCTCGAGCCGCCGAATCTCATCGGCCCACGAGAGCAAGGTCTGAAGCTCCCTCTCCTCGTCCAGGTCCGGCTCGACGGTGGGGATCAGGCCGGCGAAAACCTCGCCCGTGGTCCCATCAATGGAGATGGGATCATCCTCCTTGAGCATCTTGCCGTCCACCGTGAAGAGGCGCCTGGCCTCATCCACGCGGATCGCCTCGCAGCCGGCCACACAGGGCAGGCCCAGGCCCCGCGCGACCACGGCGGCGTGGCTGGTGGCCCCGCCGCGGGCGGTGAGGATGCCCTTGGAGGCGAGCATGCCGTGGACGTCGTCCGGGGTGGTTTCGGGGCGCACAAGAACCACGGCCTGCTTCTTCGAGCCGAGCTCATCGGCCCGGTCGGCGGTGAAGATGGCGGCGCCGGAGGCGGCCCCGGGCGAGGCGTTCAGCCCCTTCGCCAGCAGCCGGCCTTCCTTCACCGCTTTCTCTTTCTCCCTTGGATCGAAGCCCGGGAGCAGGAGCTGGTTGATCTGGTCCGGCTCCACCCGCATGATCGCCTCTTCCCGGGTGACCAGCCCCTCCTTCACCATTTCCACCGCGATACGCACGGCCGCCCGCGCGGTCCGCTTTCCCACGCGACACTGGAGGATGTACAGCTTGCCGCGCTCGATGGTGAACTCGATGTCCATGGCATCGCGGTAGTGCCGTTCGATGCCGCTGGCGAGGTCGGTGAACTCGCGGTAGATCCGGGGGCTCTCGCGCTCCAGCTCGGCGATCTTTATGGGGGTGCGGACCCCGGCGACCACGTCCTCACCCTGCGCGTTCATCAGGAACTCGCCGTAGACCACTTTCTCGCCGGTGGCGACATCGCGGGTGAAGGCGACGCCGGTGCCGGAATCATCGCCCATGTTGCCGAAGACCATGGTCTGCACGTTCACCGCCGTGCCGAGGTCGTGGGGGATCTTGTAGAAGTTGCGGTAGGCGACGGCGCGGGGGATGTTCCAGGAGCGGAAGACCGCGGTGATGGCCGTCTGGAGCTGCTCCATGGGGTCGGAGGGGAACTCCCGCTTCATCTGCTTCCTGAAGAAGGCCTTGAACTGGGCCACCAGGGCTTTCAGGTCCTCGGTGGTAAGCTCGGTGTCTTGCTTCACGTGGCGCTTCTTCTTCATGGCGTCCATCATCTTCTCGAAGTGCGCCCGCTCGAGGTGCAGGGCCACCGAGGAAAACATCATGATGAACCGGCGGTAAGCGTCATAGGCGAAGCGCTCGTTGCCCGTGAGCTTGATCAGGCCGGCCAGAGTCTGGTCATTGAGGCCGAGGTTGAGGATGGTCTCCATCATCCCGGGCATGGACATCTTGGCGCCGGAGCGCACCGATACCAGGAGCGGGTTCTTGGGGTTGCCGAACCCTTTGCCGGTCTCCTCCTCCACCCGCTTGAGGGCGGTCTGCACTTCCTCCATCACTCCCTCGGGGAAGCGCCCGAGGCTGAGGTAGTCATTGCAGGTTTCGGTGGTGATGATGAAGCCCGGCGGGACGGGCAGCCCGAGATTGCTCATCTCTGCCAGGTTGGCGCCCTTTCCGCCCAGCAGGTCCTTCATGTCCTTGTTCCCCTCGGGGAAGAGGTAGACTCGCTTGCTTCCGGCCATCAAACCGCTCCTTTCGCTATTCTGCTGGTGATCGCTCACTACCGGCCGCCGGGCTGGCGCGGGTCATGCTGTGTGCTGCGCCCCGGACTCCGCCACCAGCCGATCCACCCGCTCTCGTAACGCTTGCTCCGCGTCCAGGCCGGCCGAGCGGGCGAGGTCAACCGCGGCCAGCAGGAGGTCGCCGAGCTTTGTCTCTGCCCTCTGGTCTCCGGCCGCGAGGCCCGCGGCCGCCTCCGTCAGTGCGGCGCGTGCTTGCTCGGCGGTGCGGGCTGAGCGGGACCGCGCCGCCTGCCGCAGCACGATCTGCGCCCGTGCCAGGGCCGGCATGGCCCGCGGAACCGCAGCCATCTGCTGGGCCGCGGTCTGGCCCCGCTGCTCCTGCTTCAGGCTTTCCCACTCCGCCACCACCGCCTCCGGGGTGTCGGCCTGCTTGTCTCCGAAGACGTGCCCGTGGCGCACGACCAGCTTGTCGTGCAGCCCCGCCACCACGGCTGCTATGTCGAACCGGCCCGCCTCCGCCGCCAATTGCGCGTGGAAGATGACTTGAAGCAGCAGGTCGCCCAGCTCCTGGCAGAGGGCCTGCGGGTCGTCGTGGTCAATCGCCTCGAGGACTTCGTAGGCTTCTTCCAGCAGGCAGCGGCGAAGGGTGCGATGGTCCTGTGCGCGGTCCCAGGGACATCCCTCGGGGCTGCGCAACAGGGCCATCAACTCGACCAGATCGTCGAACTGCGCGGTGCTCTCGCGCTGTGGTCTCTTCTTCATCAGGCGACTGCCCGCGGGTCCCGCCCGCGGGCCCCGCTATCCTGCCGGCGCTAGCGGCCGCCTCCGGGTGATCTCCCCGGCTGCCCGGGCGGCAGTTGCTGGGGTGCCCCGGCCGGCGCCTCTGGCACCATTACGGGCGGCGGCTGCGTCTGCATCTGGTCCCGCAGCTGCCGGCGCTGCTGGTAGGCCTCGCCCACCGCGCGGTAGCGAGGGACGAGGACATCCACTTTGGCCCGGGCCCGAAGGTTCTCGAAGAACTGCTGGAGCTGGGCCTCAAACCGGGGGTCGCTCAGCATCCACTCCTCGATCACATCCTCGTTCCCCGCCAGGGTGATCTGGTGGGGCGAGATATGCTTGTCCACCATCACGATGCACCATTGCTCGGGCTGGGGAGGCAGGGCCTGGCCCTTGGCGGCCGGCGGCGGGGCCGCCTTCAGCAGCACGGGTTGGCTGATCTCGCCGGCCTTCAGGGCGAAGAGCACCTTCTCGAGATCGCCGCTCGCCGCCCCCATGCCCATCTGATCGCCCTTGCCCTTCACCCACCAGCCGCGCATGCCGCCGCGGCCTCGGGTCATGGGGTCCAGGGAACGCGCTTCGGCAACCTTGGCGAACTGCTCATCGGTGACCGGCTTGCCGGCGGACGCGGTCTCGAGCTCTTTGCGAACCGCTTCCGCCTCTCCCTTGGTGGTGACCACGATCTGGCGGTAGATCACCGACTCATTGTTGTGAGGGATGTCCTTCAGCCGGTCCTTGTTCGCCTCGAAGTACTTCTCCCGGTCGCTGTCGGTCAGCACCAGCTTGGCGGTGATGACGGACATGCCGACACGGTTGGCGATATCTTGCTCGGTCTGGCCGGAGTCGGCCAGCCACTGCTCGAAGGTCTTGCCGGTGCCGGCCAGCACGTAGTCCTTCATCCCCTCGATGCGTCTCTGGACGTCCTTCGGATCGGCCTTGATGCCCCGCTTCTCGGCTTCCTCGCGCACCAACTGTCGCACGATCAGCGCGTCTAAGGCCCGGCGCCCGGCATCCCCGTTGTCCTCTTGGTCCATGACGTCGAACAACTGGTCCCGGGTGATGGGGCGTCCGTCCACCTTGGCGACCACATCGCTGCGGGTGCGGCGGCCACAGCCGGCCGCGGCGAGCATCAGCAAGGCGGCTATGACAGCAATCCTGGCGGCGTGCTTGCGCGTCACGCGTGTCCTTTCCTCTCGCGCGAACGGCCCGCCCGCCTGCTGCGGACAGGCCGTCTGGCCCGGCTTCTCAGCCCATGCCGAGCTGGCCTCTGCTGGGCGCGAGACGCTAATCGGATTCTACGCCTGCCCTGTGCGAAAGTCAAGGAAACTGGTCGCGGTCAGGGCACGCCACGGCCCTATGCCAGCGCGGGCCGTCGTGTCAGGGTTCCGGCTCAGAACAGGGCCTGTAGCCGGCCCGCGGTCAGGTTGGCGTGGTACTCGGTGATGAACGGGTGGTGGTAGCAGTTGTAGCAGTAGCACTCGGCCACGGGACTGCGCCGCTCTGGCAGCGCCAGCGCCTCGCGGCGGAAGGCGCGATAGGCGGGCGACGACCAGATCTCCTGGAAGCTCCTCTCGAGCACGTTGCCGAGCACGCGGACGCTGGGGCAGCACGGGTTCACGTCGCCGTTGGCGTTGATCCGGCAGAAGAACTGGCCCACGTAGCAGGGGATGCGATCGAACAGCTCCTTCGTCCAGTAGGTCTCGGGCGGGCGGCTCAGGAAGTCGGCCGCGGTGGTCGTCTTTCCCAACGACCGCAGCAGCACGTCGGCCTCCTCGACCTGGCGGCGGACCTCGGCCTGCTCGTCCGGGGTCAGGGCGAGGTCGCGGCTCGCCTCGTTGATCCCGAGCGGGAGGAACTCTAGATTGTCGAGCCCCATCTCGGCCGCCTCGCGCGCCAACAGGCCCAGCTCGCGGTAGTTCTCCTTCTGCACCGCGATCGTCACCGCCACCACCGGCGTCGCCAAGCCGCGCTGCTGCCGGTACTCGAGGATGCGCCGCACCTCCTGCATGATCCGGGTCCGCTCGCCAAGCGGGGCCTGAGTGATGGCATGATGGGTCTCGTCGCGGCCGGAGTTGATGCTGATCCGCAGCCGGTCCAGTCCCATGTCCACCAACTGCTCGGAGACCTGCGGCGCGAGCAGGCTGCCGTTCGTGATCAACTGGCACTCCATGCCCAGGCATTTGATCAGCCGCAGCATGTCGAGGGCATCGGGCCGGAGCAGGGGTTCGCCGAACCCGCAGACATCCACGCTCTGCGTACCGAGGGCACGCAGCTCCCTCATCACGCGGTCGAACACGTCCCGGGGCAGTACGTGCTTCGGCTCGGGGCCGGTGGCGAGGTAGGAGTGCGTGCGGCACATGGCGCAACGGTAGTTGCACCGGTCGTCAATGCCGACTTGCACCCACCGCGGGCCGGGCCGGAGCGCGGCTCCCGCGCGCAGCCGCCGCTCCGCCAGCCGGCGCCGAACGGCCCCTCTCGCCCGCCTCGCCAGATGCTGGCCTGCTTCCTTCAGCGCCACTCGCGGTCCCTCTCAGCCTCCGATTTCGTTGGCCCCAGGCGCCATCCCTTTCTCCACCGCATTCCGTCGGAAGGAGCTGATGGCGGAATGCGGAGAGACCATGTCCCAGACGGGCACGGGGCTTGGCCGCCGTGGCTTCTTTGTGCGACCACCATCAGGATATCCGTTCCGGCCGTGGCCCAACCGCCGGAGGGCGGCGCCATTCGCGGCGGAAGGGCCGGCTGCGCGGGTTGCTCGCGCGCATTCCGTGGCGGAATGCGCGGTGGTTGCTGCGCAGCCCCGCGCTAGATATGGCATATGGGTAGGTGTAGGTGATCCCTGATGCGCTGGTTCCTGGTCGTGGTAGCAACCCTGTTCTTGGCCGCGCCCGCGCGCGGGCAGGAGCCGCTGGCCCGCGCCCTCCAGCACATGGCGCCGGTGATCGGGAAGTCACAGGAGTACCAGCGCAAGGGCAAGGAGAGCATCTTCGCCATCGCCCGGCGCTACGGGGTGAGCGCGAGCGCGATCCACAACGCCAGCGAAGGGGATCTGGCCGCGGGTGACGAGCGGCTGCTCATCCCGGCGGAGCACATCGCGCCCTTGCCGGCCTTCTCGGGCATCGTGGTGAACCTGCCGGAGCGCAATCTCTACTTCTACCACGATGGCTGGCCGGTGAAGTGCTTCCCCGTAGCGATCGGCCGCCAGGGATGGGAGACCCCAACCGGCGACGCCGTCATCGCCAACAAGCGGAAGAACCCGACCTGGTTCCCGCCCAAGTGGGCGGTGGAGGAAGAGCCCGTGCCCCCGGGCCCGCACAATCCCCTTGGGGATCGGTGGATGGGGCTGTCCCTGCCTGGCTATGGCATTCACGCCACGAACGCGCCGGGCTCGGTCGGCCGCTACGTATCTCATGGGTGCATGCGGATGTACCCCGAGCACGCGCACGAGCTGTACGGGCTCGCGCCCGTGGGCACGCCGGTAAAGATCATCTATGAGCGCGCCGTCATCGGCTACCGCCCCGAGGACGGCATCGTCTACCTCGCCTACTACCCCGACCCTTATGAGGCCGGTGAGGTGAAACCCGAGCAGGTGCGCGAGCAGCTCAAGGACTACGGCCTGGACGCCCTGGTGGATCCCGACCTGGTGGCAGAGATCCTGAGGAGCCCGCGCGGCATTCCGGCGCCGGTGGTGGGGTCGCACACGCAGGTCAAGGTCAACGGCAAGCCCGTTCGCTTCGCGCTGGCCCCGATGCCGGTGGGATCGGACTGGCTGGTCCCGGTGCGGCCCCTGGTCGAGTCTCTGGGAGCGGCGCTCGAGGTAGGAACGAACTCGGGCTACGTCGTGATCTCACGCGGCGGCCAGCGAATCTTCCTCTCGCCGGGCAACCCGGACGCCCTGGTGAACGGCGAACTGGTGCGACTGGAGGCAGCGCCTCAGTTAGCGGCGGGCTATCCCGTGGTGCCGCTTCGCGCCACGGCGACGGCGCTCGGCGCCTCTCTCGGCTGGGACGAAGAGACCTCCACCATCCTCATCTGGGACGGGCTGGGACGCACCAACGGGCCCCCTTGGCCGCAGGAGTAAGCAACTCCGGACTGGCCCTATGGAGTTTCTTGCACTACTGCTGCGCGGTTGCTGCGCAGCCCGCGCGGTATACTGATACGAGCGACAATGCAAGAAACTCCTCAGCGCAGAGCGTGACGCCTCTACGGCAGATTCTCTTGCATTACACACGGCTGTTCGCCGAGGCGGACTGCGCAGCCGCCGCGGTGCTATCACCGTAATGCAAGAGAATCCGTGGTCCTACCGCCTGATGAGCGCTTGGTAGGTGTACTTCACCTCCTCGCTTCCGTTCGGCTCAAGCGCGATGGTCCAGGTCAGCTCATGCGTCGGGTTCATGCTCTGCAGCCCGCGGGCGAGGGTCACATCCGTCGCCTTCGGGCTGCTGCTCTTGACATCTCCCGAGAGCGTCTTCTTGACCTCGAGCGAGATCGCCTTGTCCTGGTAGTTGGCGACCCGAAGCGTGCCCTGAAGAGTAACCCGGTCGAAGTGCGCGCCGTAGAGGGTGACCGCGTCTCGCTCCCGGCTGCTCTCGGTTTCGGTCTGCTCGGCCTTGACGCTCACGGCCTGGGTGATCTTGACCACGGTGCTGGCCTTCTCGCTGGCCGCGGTGTAGTTCAGCACGTCCTGACCGAGGAGCTGGCCGTCTTTCACGATCTCCGCCGGAGCCGTGGTCAGCGGCATTCCGGTGGCGTTGGTCAGCCGGATGCTGTGCCAGACAGTCTCTGGCTGAGGGGCCTCGGGTGACGGCTGGCGGTAGCTGTCAGACCGGTCAATGTAGTCCGGGATCTCCCACTGGTAGAACTCGCGGTACGGCACGGTCTGGGTGAAGAGCGGGTAGTAGCCGGTCTCGCCTTTGGCGAGAGTCACGTTCTCAACCGGGTAGAGGAACAGGTCCTCCGCCGTTCGCCCCGCGGCGGCCGCGCCGTACTCAATGCTCCACGGCTCATCGGCCCCAGCGAAGCCCCCGCCCTCCATCGCACGGTTGAAGATCACGGATTGGGTCATCACACCCGCCGCCGGCCGCGCGCCCGCTCCGCCCAGGGCCTGAAGGAAGCTGGCCAGATCCATCTTCCTCGCCATCGGGTCCAGCACATCGGCGAACTTGAGGTTCGGGAACCCGGTGATGAGGTCTACATGTGTGCCCTTCAGGTCTTCGGCCTCGTTGACGACTTCCGCCTTAGCGGACAGGCGGGCCTGCTTCGCGTCGGAGATGTCTATCAGGTAGCTGGGGGCCCAGGTGATACCTTTGGCGAGGTAGCTGACCGAGAGCCAGTCCCCCTCCTTGGGGCTGGCGAGCTCTGCCCTGAGCTCGGCCGCGGACACCTCCGGCCTCCACTCCGACTCGATCTTGTCCGACAGGAAAGTCACGCGGGAGATGCTGTACGGACTCAGGGCGACGATCCCCTTATCTGTCTTGATCAGCACGTACTCGCCCCGGCCCCATGGGGCGACTCCCTCGATCTGCCCGCCGCCGCCAATCCCGTAATCGCCCCGCGGGGTGGGGGAGGCCTGGCGGTCGGGGGCGAAGCCGACGATCGTGCCGACAACATCGGTGTCCGCCACCGCAACCTTCTTCCCGATGTTGGCGCGCAGCAGCTCCGCCACCTCCCGCGCGGGGATGGGATCGCCCTTCACCTTGATCTCACGGGCGACCACGCTCGTCAGGCCCGTGGTTCTGGGGCAGCTCACCCAGAATGTACCGTGCGCGGGCGCCGCGAACGGCCCCACCAGCACCGTCCCCTGGGAAGTCGAGAGCGTCCCCTCACGCACGAAGAAGCCAAGCCCGTTCTTGAAGAGCGCGATCCGTTTCAGGCGAGTCTCCGTGCGAGCCGGCCCCTTCTCATCCGCCGCCATCACCGGCCGGGCCGCGATGACGAAGCCGACAGCCAGCAGCACTACCCAGTGCATCCACCTCATTGTCGCCCCCTTCGCGCAGGATTGCATACCACCGCCGGGGTTCCAGCATTCTCGCCCCGATTCCTCCTCACGTCAGGCCCGACGCCGGGCCCCGGCCAAAAGATCTGGCCCGGCGTCGGGGACAAACGCCGGGCCAGTATGGCGCGGGAGGGAGTTGCGCCGTCTACGTTTTGCCCGCGGCTGGGGAGTGGTGGCGGCCGTGGGTGCCCCAGACACCGCGGGATACCTTCTGTCGGTCACTCCGTCGAGCTGCGCGCTTGGTGTGAGCGCTGTGAACGCGGGACCGTTGTGCTGCTATCGCCGCGAGTGACCGTAAGCTTGCGTCAGGTTCTGTGGTCGGACGGATCGCACCGAGGACTGCTCCTGGGCCAGCAGCCGCAGGAAGCCCATCCTCAGACCGGCGCTTCGTCCTCCGCTCCTACCTCCTTCTGTCTAACCGCGCCCCCCTCTGGGCGGAAGGCGACCAGGAAAAGCAAAAGGCTGCCGTAGAGGTCACGCTCACTCGAGCCTTCCTGACTCGGCGAGCTTGGCATCTTCGGCAGCCTGGTGATCTCGTCCGCCGTTCGCCCCGCAACCTCGAGCGGGAAGACGGCGGCCCGTGGACCCAGAAGCTTGCGCCTACGCCTTTCGGCGTTGTTACCGTATCAGATTGTCAACCAACACTGTTCTCATTCCACAGAACCAGGCGGATTTTGAGATGGGATGGTCCTGGACTCTGCCCCGGTTCGCCGGCTGGCCTTCGCCCAGCCCGAGTGGCCGAATCCCATGACATTGTAGACATTCCCGAATCAGACTGGGCGAGAAGACCTTGACGGCTGATCGGATCGAGGGTATTCTGCGAACTGGGTGACCAGGGGGTTCTTCTCCTGTCGCTTGGGCGCTGACTGCAGGGCCACGGACGCCTTCTCAAGCATCCCTTGGGGTGCAGGAGGGGGCGTCTCCATTTGAGGGGAGCAGGGAGACGGTCGAGTCTCATCGCCGGCGGGAGTCTGCGAAACCAACGATTCGCAAGAGCCATCGGTGGTGATTCTGCTGGGCTTGAGACTCTCAGGGATGGCTTGGTCCAGAGCCATCAGGTGCGGGCGGACAGCCATGTCCGCAAGGCGCTGGACTTCGGTGAGTTCAGCAGGACAGTGCGCCAGCATGATCTGTGCTGGCCTCTCGCCAACCAGCTTCCGCCGAGTTGGGTGACTGGAGCATGAGCATCCCATGGAGGGTACTGCTGGTGGAGGATTCGGCCGAAGATGCCGAGCTGCTATGGCATCTCCGGCGTGGCGACTATGACCTGGGGTGCCTGCGCGTAGACACTGCCGACAGCTTCGAAGCCGCGCTCGCGCAAGATAGGTGGGACGTTCTGATCGTGGACCACGAGATGCCGCAGTTCGATTCGCTGTGCGCGCTCGAGATAGTCAAGCGCAAGGGCCTCGACGTACCCGTCATCATCGTATCGGGCGTGATCAGCGACGAAACCGCGGTGAATGCGATGCGGGCCGGCGCGCATGACTACATCCTGAGACAGAACCTGAACCGCCTCTTGCCCGTCGTGGAGCGTGGGCTTCGGGAGGCGACTGAGAGGCAGAGGCGGAGGGAATCCGAGGCCGCCTTACGCCGACAAGACGCGATCCTCCGGTCTCTGATCGAGAAAGCCACCGACCCGGCGGCCATCGTCGGCACGGACGGGACCGTGATCTACGCGAGCCCCTCCATCGGAACGATGCTTGGATACACAGCCGCGGAAGTGGTGAACCGTACAGTGTTCGAGTTTGTCCATCCCGATGATGCGGCAGTTCTTGCTGACCGTCTCGAGCGGTCTGTCGAGAGCCGCGAAGCTGATCGCTCCAGGGAATACCGATTCAGACACCGCGATGGGTCCTGGCGGGTGCTCGAGACTGTCACCCACAACCTTCTCGATGAACCTATGGTGAGGGGGATCGTGATGAACACCCGAGATGTCACGGATCGAGAGCGGACGGAGCACGAGCTGACCGACAGCCTGACGACACTGCGAAGCACACTGGAGGCGACTATCGGAGCGTTGTCGCTGGTCTTGGAGAAGCGGGACCCCTATACCGCCGGCCACCAACAGCGTGTCGCGGAGAGCGCCTGTGCTGCTGCCCAAGCGCTCAACCTCAGCGGAGCGCAGATCGAGACGATTCGCTCCGCCGGGAGCCTCCATGATATCGGCAAGATCCAGATACCGGCGGAGATCCTCAGCAAGCCCGGGCCGCTCACCGATGTCGAGATGGCACTGATCCGGAACCATCCTGAGGCGGGATCCGCGATCCTGAAGGCCCTGCACTTCCCGGGCCTCGTAGCCACGGTCGTGCTTCAACACCATGAGCGACTGGACGGATCTGGTTACCCGGGCGGTCTCTCTGGCGACAGCATTCTGCTGGAGGCCAGAATCCTCGGAGTGGCGGATGTAGCGGAGGCCATGGCATCGCACCGGCCCTATCGTCCGGCCTTCAGCGTGGAGGAGGTGATCGAGGAGCTTAGACGCAATCAGAAGACTCTCTATGACGAGAGAGTCGTGGATGTCTGCACGGACCTGATGAGTCGGAACCGGGGCAAGCTCGCTTCTGACCGACGCGCTGGCGGGTCCCACGACCCCGCGGAGAAGGGGACCGCGCCGCCCAGTGGCTGACGAGAGCGCAGTCGCATCGGAGTCCGCCGCTTCGTCCGCATCTCCCAGTTGAGGTGCCGGATCCTCTCCCCCACCGCTATGTGCGGTCTATCGGTCCACTCTCACGTCTTCACCTCGCAGGCCTTGGGGCCGACGCGCCCGCATGGCCGTTCAGATTGGTGACCGGCAACAGGCGCACGCGGACAGGGAATGCGGCTCTTCCGGCGAAGCCTGGCGCGGGTGCGAGCGGTGACCACCCGGCGGGAGCGCGGTGGGTCAAGCATCCAGCACCGGCTCGGGAGGAGGTCCGCGACCTCGCAGGTGTTCCGCGCCAAGCACTCGGCATCGCGGCATCGGGGCTGGTGCCCTGATTCGAGCATCCGGGAGTTGCGTTCATGGCTGAGCTGAAGCGCGACCGCGCACTCACGCGGCGCGAGTTCCTTCGCAGCGCCGTTGCTGGTGCAGTAGCTGGGGCCGCGTGGTCCGCGCCTGGCGTGGGGCTGGCGGCGGCAAGCACGACAAGGAGCGGGCCGATGGCGGAGCAGAAGGAGGGAGCGATGGGGAGCGTTCCCCGTTACGGGAGATGGCAGGGCGAGTTCGATCCGAAGACGCGGGCCGACCGCGTGCTCTTCACCGGCCCCGATGGCAGAGAGGAGGAGCGCCCCACATTCCTTCACCAGCCGGCCGCGCTGACCTACGATGACCACGGCTACGAGACCACCGTAACCCAGGGCGACGCGGTCACTGCGGTGCGGTTCACGCCCACAGAGGTGGGGCGCTACCGCTACCAGGCCAGGGCCGGCACGGAGACGGTAGCGCAGGGCGAGTTCCAGTGCGAGCCCTCCGAGCACCCGGGCTATGTCCAGCGCAGCTCCCGCGACCCGCGCTACTTCGCCTGCACGAATGGCACTCCTTACTGCGCCATCGGCCTGGACCTGTGCTGGCCCGACGGGGGCTGGGGAGGCAAGACCCTGGGGGCCGCCACCTATCGCCGCTGGTTCCGGCAGTTGTCCCAGAGCGGCGGCAACTTCGCCCGCCTCTGGGTTTCCGTCCGTTACTTCAACCCCCAGGGAGAGATCGCAGGCGTACTCGACCCGGCCGTTTTCGCCGGATTGGACGCGGTGGTCGCGCTCGCCCGGCAGTATGGCATTCGCCTCAAGCTCTGCCTCGAGAACTTCCGGGCCCTCGACCGCTCGCTGGCAGACCAGTACGCCGTGCTGAAGCACCCGTCCGACGGCCGCAGCCCGGCGAACATGGACGAATGGTTCCAAAGCGACACCTGGCAGCAGCTCTGGTGGAAGCGGGTGGACGCTTACCTGGCGCGCTATGGCAACGATCCGACCATCATGGCCTGGGAGCTGTGGAACGAGATCAACTGCTGCGCCACCAGCGACTGGTCGGTGCAGCGGGAGTGGACGCGGCGGGTGCTGCCCATGGTCAAGGCGAAGAGCCCGCGGAACCTGGTCACCAACTCCATCGGCAGCTTCGACACGAAGAGCTACCAGTCGTGGTACGACGACTTCAAGATGGAGGAGATGGAGTTCCAGCAGGTGCATCGCTACCTCGACCAGGGCGCCCCGTGGGATATCTGCCACTACGATGCCCCCGCCTTCTCGAAGGACGCGGTGGAGCGAGCGCGCCGTCCGGACCGACCCGTGCTGCTGGCAGAGACGGGCGCGGTGAACGACCGGCACTCAGGCAGCTTCCGCTACTATCAGGCGGACCACCGCGGCATCATCTTTCACGACACCACCTTCCCCGCGTTCTTCGCCGGCGCGGCCGGCACCGGGCATATCTGGCACTGGGACGGGTACGTGGACAACAAGAACCTGTGGGGGGCCTACCGGCCCTTCGCGGACCTCATTGCCGGTGTGAAGCTCGACCAGGAAGGCTTTCGCCCCGTTGACCTCTCGACCGAGAAGGTCTGGTTCTTCGGGCTGCTGGGTAAGGGCCATCTGCTGGCCTGGGTCCGCAACCGGGCGGACTCCTGGTATGCGGTGCTCCGCGATGGCAAGGAGCCGGGCCTGCTGCAGGCCGAGGAGTTCGACCTCAGGAAGCTGGGCGTGCGGGCAGGTGAGGTCACCACCCTCTGGCCGTGGGGCGAGGACCGCAGACGGGCGGAGCTGGACGCTGGCATGCTCCGGCTGCCGCCCTTCCGCTACGGGTTGCTCGTGAGAGTGCGGCGGTAGAGGCGCTCGCTCTGGCGTCTTTGGCGAAATCCCGGGCCTTTTCGATTCCCGCCGCGATCGGATGAACCAGCCCCTTCGGAAGCCGTTTCCGGCCCCAAAGTGGACTCTCCGCTCTGTCTCTCTCTGTTTCCATGGGACGTGTGAGAATCCGTCCACACATAGGGAAGACCAAGGGGATTGCTTGCTTCTTGCCGGGGCCGATGTCGGGGCTCGATTTGTGGGCGTGGGGTAGCGGATTCTGTGCGCGAAAGGACGCGACCGGTTTGGTGACGAGGTGTTGACGTTGAGGGCCGCGGCAGGAATACTGTCAGCAGCGATCTGCTACAAAGGTCAGCATATGGACGGTGGGGCACAACAACCGAGTCCACCCTTGCATCGGGCTGACGGGGTAACCGGCGCCGAGCGCTACCTCAACCGGCTCGCCGAGCGGTCGTTCCTGTCGCTCTGGAGCTACCCTCGCGTGTTCCGAGATCAGGGTCTTTCGAGCGGCGCCGCTCCGAAGGAAGTGTGCGATCTCCTCGTCGTGTTCGAGGATCACATCATCATCTTCTCCGACAAAGCTGTTGAGTTCCCGAGCAGTGGCAACTGGCAGAAGGATTGGGCTCGGTGGTTCCGCAGGGCTATCTTGCAGTCGGCCAAGCAGATATGGGGCGCAGAGAGATGGATCAGAACGCACCCCGATCGCCTGTTCCTGGACCCGGCCTGTACGCAGCCGTTTCCGTTCGACCTCCCGGAACCATCTACCGCGCAGATACACCGCATCATAGTAGCTCACGGTGTATCTGCACGCTGCCGACAGGAACTGGGCGGAACCGGCAGCCTGATGATTGCGCCCGCGCTCGTGGGCAAAGAGCACTTGGCGCCCCCGTCGCCCTTCACGATCGGACAGATTGACCCCGAGAGAGGTTTCGTCCATGTTCTCGATGATACCTCGCTAGATATCTTGTTGACCACTTTGGACACGATTTCCGACTTCACGGCCTACCTCGCCAAGAAGGAGGCTTTCGTCCAGAGTGGTCGCCTCATTTGGGCTGCTGGCGAAGATGACCTCGTTGGGTACTACCTCAGGTATCTCAATAAGCAGGGAGAGCACGATTTCGTCGTCCCGCAGCACATCAAGGGCGTGACCATAGACGAAGGCTCCTGGGAAGCCTTCGTTAACAGCCCTGACCGCGCTCGCCAGGTCGCTGCCAACAAGGTGAGCTACGCATGGGACGACCTGATCGAGAAGTTCAACTACCACGCTCTCACCAATACGCAGTACCACGCCCTCCGTGCCGATATCAGAAGCCACGAACGTATCATGCGATTCATGGCGCGTGAGCCACGTACGCGGCGGCGCATGCTCGCCAGGGGCATACTTGACCTGATCGGCAAGACTCCCAGGTCGGCTAAGGCCGTTCGCTGCCTTCTGGCCAGCAGACCAGGAGATCCATGCTACGTGTTCTTGCTGTTGCCCATACTGCCCGAGGTCTCCTATGACGAGTACCGCGGTGTCCGGGCCAGACTCCTGGAGGCGTACTGCAAGGCACTCAAGCTCAAATACCCCCATGTGGAGGACGTCGTTGGCATCGCCACGGAGACGGGCCATGATGCTGCGCGGTCGGAAGATGCCGTCTACTTCGATGCGAGGGTCTGGACGCAAGAGGATGAGGGGGAGGCAAGGGGTCTCCAGAGGGACCTAGGACTGCTGAAGGACGTCCAGATGTTCGCTGGGACCGAGAAGGAGTACCCGGACGCAACCAGCCGGCCGGGTATGACTGCTATCGGTATGCCATTGCCGAAGATGAAGGGCAGAGACCGGAATGCCCCGTGCCCTTGCGGAAGCGGCCGCAAGTACAAGCGGTGCTGCGGCGGATAGCGCAACGGACGGGTCGTCAGACCATCCGGTCTCCCATGATCTCCTCTAGCCGCCCGAGTTGCTCCAGCGCCTCAGCGAGCTGCCGGCATCCAGGTGCGGTCTCCCCTTTCCAGGGACGAGCCCACCGAACCTTAGGCCTGTTCCGGCTCGGTGGTCACCTGCGGCCCGATGTACGATGTGGCCGCGACCACGTCGTCGTACCAGTGCGTGATGTTGGGATGCTTGCTGCTGGAGTAAGAGACGATGACGATGTAGTTCGCCCTGAGCGTCTCCACGCTCCGCAGCCGAAGGTTAGGGAAATCCCCCGCCAGTTTCCCATCCACCCAGAAGGCGACCCGGCCGTCGCGTTCTCCAGGGGTGTTCGCCTTGACCATGAGTTCGTAGCAGTACCAGCGGCCGCGCTCCGCCATCACGTTGGGCCGGGGCACGAAATGCTCTCCGAAGAGCCCCCGGTTCTCGGCCGGCTGTATCTCCCCGGTGGGAAAGAGGATGTCGCCCCACTTCCGCCCCTGGTCCATATGATAGCAGTAGATATCCATGTAGCCCGGCGGCTCAGGTGACGAGCCGGTCCAGGGCGGCATCGTGTCGAGCAGGGCAGTGAAGTGGTTGCGCCCATCCGGCCGCACCCCTGTGGAGTTCCCCAGATTCACGCCCGGGGCGGCCCCGAGAATGGCCATGCCGGTGTGGTGGCAGCCGGGGAACTCCCTCGCGTACTTCATATAGTAACGCACGAAGAGCGTATCGAACCCGGGCTCGAGCCGCTTCTCCGCGCCATGGCTTCTCATCGGCTGCTTGTGCGTTACCTCTACCGCCTGCTTGCCGCTGTGAACGTTCTCAGGGTCCCGTGCGATGAGGACCGTGCCCCAGGCATTGTCCCACTTCTTACCCCTCTGCTCATAGCCGCTCGTCTCCATCGTGACGTCCTCGATGTCCTCGAAGCCGTCTGCGAAGATGACCGCCGGGTCCTTCTCGATGCCCACGTCCCCGGGGTATTTCGCGGCGATACCGTGGCCTTCAGGCAGTTCCACTACAGCGCATTTCATAGCCCCAAACCTGCTCCCCGCACTGTGCGCCAGCATGAAATGCGCCCGCGCACACCCGCCGTTGCTGGCCGGCTGTTTCGTAACCCGCCTGCGGCGGGGTCATGAAACAGCTTGTAGCATGATCGCTCTCTATCATCCATCGGTGGCAGCCATCGAGAATGCAGACAACAGCAGAGGCGCGCTCGGCGCCTCCCCTGGACCTCAAGGGCGAACGACTACTTGCGGCGGACGAGGAACCAGAGCTGGCCGCCGAGATCGCCCCCGAGCCAGTGCAGGTGGAAGCCGCGGTCCTCCGGATTGAGGATGAAGTAGACGGCGTAGCCTCCGTCCGGCTTCTGCCAGATCGAGTCGGGGCCCAGGGCAATCACGTAGTAGACGCCCGCGGCCCACAGCTCCTCTGCGTGATCCTTGAGCAGGCAGAGCTGCGGTAGGTCCTCGGGGACGAACCCCGCCTGGTCGAGACGTCGGAGGACGTCTGCGGTCTGGAGGTGCTCACGATCGTGTACCGGTTTGGCCAGGCAGAGCCTGACCTCCTCCTGACCCGTCTTGCCGCTTCGACATTCCAGGCTGCGGGCTCGCCCCGCAGCCCCCGCGGTAGGGAAGTGTGCGGAGGTGATGTCGGGGTTGTTGTTCGGCATGCCGGCGATCATGTCCTCAACCGTCTGGTCCAACCTGGCAACCATAGGTGCCAGCTCGATGACGGGCAGATCGCGGCGCGCGACGATGATACCACTGGTCATGGAACACCCCTTTCGGCCAGGTCCAGCCTGACCACGCAACCGAGCGCCCATGGCACAGAGTGGAACGCAATGAGCACAGCGCTTGCTCCATGGTCGGCCGCGTCCGCAAGGCCGCAGAAGCCGCGCGGCTGGGCCGTCTGGCCTGGCGAGCTCAGCGCCGCGGGGCGTTCACCTCGGCCACTACCGACTGAAGCGCCTTCAGGTATCGCCCCTCGGGGTCGCCCTTGGTCGGCGCGATGTAGCCGCCCTCGCCGAACTCGTTCCAGGCATAGACCAGGATCGTACGCTCGGCGATAGTCTGGTCCGGATGCTTGTCCATCCACGCGATCGCATCGCGAAGGGAAGCCGCGAACTGCTCCGGAGTGCGGTCCGGGAAGTACCAGCCCGGCTCTTTGCCCAAGCCTTGCGGACCCTCCCATGGCCGCGCGTCCCAGCCCGCAGTCACTTCCGGCAGGTACGGCTGCTGCCTGGTTCCGCCCCAGGCTCGCGCGTGCGCCTCAGCCAGTTCGGCGTACTTGTGGGCCTCCGCGCCGGCGGTATAGCCTGGTATGACGTTGTAGTGCGTTCTGTGCGTATAGCCCATCTCGACCGAACCACTGCCGCAGGCGGCGATGGCCACCCCCGGCAGACCGGCCTTGCGCGCCGCCTCCTGGAGGTAGGCGAAGCCCGCCTGGTCGCCGCCCTCGGGGCTGAAGATGATAACCAATGGCTTCCCGTCTATGGTGAGATACTGGGGATGCTTGAGATAGGGCATCCAGAAGTCGGCCGCCTGCTTCCAGCTCTCGCTCCCTTTGATCTCGAACCCCTGATGATTCGCCACCAGCAGGCAGAACTTCATGCGACGGTTGTTCGGGGCCTTCAGGAACAGCTCCAATCCCGTATGCTTGGGATCGGCCTTGATCGCCTTCTCGTTGATGGTCTGGCCATTGTCGTGCCAGTACCAGCAGAAGGCGAAGAATGAGATCCCGTGATCCGCGGCCAGGTCAATCTGGCGTTCCATGACGGCGAGCGAATCATCGCGCCAACCCCAGACCGGTTCCCGCTCGGGGAACTCCGCGGCCATCCGCTTCGTCACAAACCGATCGGTGCCGGCCCAGCCATCGAAGTAGTAAGCACCTATCCTCACCTTGCTTCCCTCCCTGAGCGGCCTGCGATTTCCCGCGGTTCCCCCGGCCGTGAGCGCTAACACGGCGCAGCCGGCAATCGCGGATGCCACTCGGCTTGTGCGCTTCCTCGTGCAGCTCTGCGCGCCACAGGTAAGCATCTCCGTACCAGCCCTCCCCCCGGATCAGCTCGCGGTGGACACGCGAGACAGCAGATGACACCGCGGCCTGCCAGTTATAGCAGACGCGGAGGGTCTGCGCAACCACATCGAGCGCGCCCCCGCTCCTCAGATCCCCTCGGCCCGCGGCAGACTTCCGCACAGTGCTGACAAGGCCATGGAGGAGACGAGGAGGGCCGCCTTGAACAGGTTTCTCATGAACAGCCGCATCTGGGCTTTGTGCGCTTTCGGGGCGTTATGGATCGCCGCTGCGCCCGCGCTGGCGGCAACGAAGGCCGCGCCGCGATCCCGCACGCCGGCGCAGTGGCGCGGCGCGTTGGCGGATTACGACGCCGAGCCCCGCCTGCAGAACGGCCGCGTGGACGTGGACACGCTTGTCGCGCGGCTCACAGAACTAGGTGTGACGACCTATTACTGGCTCGTCTACCACGCCCCCACCGACTGGGACGATCTGGAGTTGTTCCTGCCGAAGGCGGCCGAGGCCGGATTGGACGTGTGGGTCTATCTGGTGCCACCAAGCGAGAGCCCGCCTTACCCGGAGCCGTTCCGGCTCGACTACCAGCGCTGGGCAGAAGAGATCGCGCGCCTGTCGCTCCGGCACCCTAACCTCACCGCGTGGGTGATTGACGATTTCTACGAGAACCACGCGCTCTTCACCCCGGTTTACGTACGGCAGATGCGAGCGCGGGCGAGGCAGATCAACCCGCACATCAGGTTCTACCCACTGGTGTACTTCGACGAGATTCGCCCTGGTTTCGTGAACGACTATCGCGGGGTGATAGACGGCGTGGTCGTCGCTTACCCACAAGACCGCGACGAGATCAACCAGGCCTGGGCCGTGCTCAACGACGCGCTCCTCGCGTTCCCTGCCGAGATGAGCTACCCCTCGGCTGCGCCATCGCAAGCAGGCGATTTCGTCATGGCCAGGCAGGTAGCGAGAGTCGTCTCTTCCGGCCGCTGTGTGGTTCGCTTCCGCGAGCGCGACGAGTACACCGGCCCAACGACGGGGTATCACTTCAAACAGCTGCTGGTGGACGGCGCCGTCGCATGGGAAGAGGACGTCGCCGGAGGCACGAGCGCCTGGCGCGAAGTCACGGCCGATGTCACGTCTCTCGTGCAGGGCAAGACCAGTGTCACGCTCGCGTTCCGGCTGCTGGACAAGAAGGGAGTCAGCAACTTCGGCGTCCGCTGGCATCTCCGCGACCTCCGCGCCGATGGCCTGCGACCCGCGGCTGACTTCACTGCTCCCCAGCGGTGGCAGGTCAGCCAGCGCGGCGCGTTTGAAACTGGCTTCGGTCGCATCGCCGAGCGACCGAAGCGGCGCTTCCACGTGCCGTTCATTGTCATGACCGCGGGCGATGCGGGCGAGTTCCGAATGCGACACGGCGATCCCGCCTCACCCGAACGGATGGCGGAGTGGCTGCGCATGTCGCTGCTGGCCTGGCGCGAGGGCAAGTGCGACGGCGTGGTGACCTATTGCCTCGACAAGCGTCCCGGCAGCCGGATCTTTGACCTGGCGCGCGAGCTCTTGCACTAGCGCATTTCGCCAGAAGAGGCGATGGCACCCGCGCATTCCCCGCCGGGGAATGCGCGCCTCGAAACGCGGACAGACCGTGCCCCAGACGGGCGCCGGGCTCTGCCGCTGTCACTTCCTTGCGCGGGCATGATCAGTATGCGATGTCCACCTCGCGCAGCCGACCGCCGGACACCTCGACGAGCTGAGTCTGCGGATCGTACTTGTACTGCCTCTCCTGGCCACCCCCGGTCACCTTGGCCGGCTGGCGCTCGACATGGACGCTGAAGCTGTCCGCATCGTAGAGACTGAGCGCGCAGCGAACTCCCTGGTCGGAGAAGGTGAGCACGGCCGTCCCGGAGGCCGCGGTCTGGAAGAGCACTGTGCCGTTCACAGTGAGACGGTCACCCCCATGCAGCACGGCCTGGGTCACCTTGCCGCCCGACTGGCGCACGAAGCAGGAGCGGCCGCGGGCCTCGACCCCGGCCGCGGCGATCTGCGGGGCGTCCACTGCAAACAGCGCGAGGTCACGCGCACGCGCGCTGGTGACCTCCGCGCCGAGCACGTTGTCGCCCTGCACGGGCGCTACCTTCACCTCCTCTGGCGACGCGGAGGCCGACCGCGGGGCGAGCACGGACACGAGCAACCCGCGGGCGGCCGGCTGTGTCGGCGAGACCTTGATCTGCCGGAACGTGTCCGCCGCCAGCGGCGGCTCCGACTTGATCTCGCTCAGGAGCTTTTCGGAGACTCCGGACGACAGCGCAGTGGGTGAGACGAGAGTCACGTCCACGGCTGCCGGCCCCTGGGTTATGGTGAAGCGGTTTCCATCCCCTTGGACCTGACCATAGGTGTGCAGCAGCCAGTCGAAGCGCGAAGGAGCGGTGGCTTCGACATCATCGAAGAGCACGAAGTAATCGTCCGGGGCGGAGGCGTCCGCCTTCCGCAGGTACATCACCTCGCGCACGAAACTGCTCACATCGCCTGGATCGTAAGCCAGAGAAGCATCGCCCACCATTCGGACATACCAGGGCGATTCCGTCAGGTCAGAGATCACGCCCCGGTGCATCGGATCGTCGCGGCCGCCGGCCACGTGCACCTCGCCGGCCTGCTCTTTGCCGTTCACCATGACGGTGTTATGCGCCTCGGTCTTACAGCCCCACACCTCGTGCGGATAGCGCAGGTCCACCAGCAGTGGCTGCCCGAAGGCATAGAGCACGAAGCTGTTGGTGTCGTGGTGACTGTGATCCCAGTCCTTCTGGCCGCCCTTCAGCGCGAACAGCGTCGCCGCCGGGTCATCCCACCGGTTGCGGAGGAAGGCCCAGTCTATGTCGCGGAACACCTTGGCGGTGGGCAGGTCGGCCGGCGGCGCCCCCTGCAGGGCGGTATCGGCCCACAGGAAAGCGATGGGATCAGAGGTCTCGCGGCGCTCCGCCATCCGCCTGCCGAACCACTGGGCATGCCCATCGCGGTATTCCGCCGCTAGGCGGAGCAAGATCTGCCCGTCATCGGTGCCATTGCCGCAGTTAGAGAAGGGGACGTACCTCTGCTCATCCGGCTCGAGCACCTGAGTGAACCAGTCCGCGAGGTGAGGCAGGTTCGCGGTGTCGTAGAAGTTCGTCTGCCCCCGGGAGGTCCGTCTGAGCGCGTCGGCGAGCAGCAGCACGCGGAACCAGACGTACTCCCCATAGCTGGCGCTCTCGCCCCAGCCGCCTTCTCCGCCCAGCGACTGCGTGTAGTGCCAGGTCTTCTGGCGGCAGAGCCGCGCCCAGTCGGCCGCACGCGGGTCGTCGTCGAGGATGCTCAAGGCGGCCAGGCCCACCTGACCGAAGATCACCCCACCCCAGTTGCAGCGAGGCCAGATGGTGTACCATACCTTCTGCTCCACGTCGCCCATGATCGGCAGGATAGCGTCGTTGATCATCACCTCGCGCATCTGGCGGCGCTGGTCCTCGCTCAGAGCGCGGTAGAGCCAGTCGTAGGCCATCCCCAGGGTACCGGCCGCTTCCGCGGTGCGCAGGGCCTCTCCCTTGGGCCGACGCCATCTCTCCGCGCCCAGCAAGGCCTGTACCTCCAGCCAGCCGCGCTCCGCGTACTTCCGCTCTCCGGTCAGGGCATAGACGAAGGCGAGGGTCCTGACGTTCCAGTCGGAGCCGCGAGGCTTCCAGTCGGCCGGGCTCCCCGCGGTCAGCTCGTCCGCGTTCGACTTGATCCGCCGCCAGATATCCGCGGCGAACGGCTGGCTCATCTTCCCACGCAGCGCGGGCAGGTCCGCGTCGCCGAACAGGAGGTAGGGGTGAGGGCCGGAAGCAAGATCCGGCCCGTGTGTCCGCCGATAGGATGCTCCCAGCCCCTTCGCCTTCACCACGAACGTCGCATCGCCCGGCGCCGCGTCGAAGCGGACCACCTTCGCGCCGTCGCCGGCCTCGACGCGCGAAGGGACCGCGTTCCCCGCGGCATCGCTGACCACCACGCTCGTTGCGCGGGATGGTAGGTCCAACTCGAGGGTGAGCGGCTGCCGGTAGAGGTCGGGGTCGACCTCGCTGACGAGGCTGAGGACCACCTCGTCATCGCTCCGGGCGTGCGCCCACACGATGGAGTGGTCACGCTCCTCCTGGTACTTGGCGATGCTGTTCATGCCGGTCTGCCAGAGGGCGTCACGATGGGCACGGACGGCCCCCGTCACCGCGCGGAAGCTCTCCACGGAGACGAGGAGATAGCCGGTGCCGATGCAATGGAAGTGGGCCTGCATCCACTCGTGTCTGGCGATCGCCTCCTCGAGGCGGGCCACGAAGTCGCTCGGCTTCCATCCGGCGTCCTCGCGGCAGGACATGCTGCCGCCGCCGCGCGGCCGAAGCAGGTGGTACTTGGCCATGAAGAAATCGAAGGGCTTGCGCTGCATCCACTGGGTGCCGCCCCCTCCCAGGAAGACCAGAAGCTGGGTGCGGGCCGGATCCGCACGCCGGATGACCTCCGCGGCCTGCCCGATCTGGGACTCCGCGTCCCGGTCGGTCAGCGCGCCGTTGTGGTTGAAGGTGTGATCTCCCATCTCGTGCCCGGCGGTGAGCAGCGCGCCCTCCCAGGTGGAGCGGTACTGCTGGTAGCCGGGATTGCCGGGATTCACGAGGAACGTGCCGATGCACCCGTACTCGTTGAGCAGGGGCAGCGCGTTCTCGATCTGCGTGGGGTGGGAGTCGTCGAACCGCAGGCTGAGCGCAGCCTGCTTGCCGCCATACCAGCGGCAGACCCGCGCCGGACCAGCGGCTGCTGTCTCTCGCGTCGAAGCTGCCATTCCTTCCTCCTGTACCGTCAACAGCGAGAAGCCGGCCAGCGCGCACGCTGCCACAATCAGCGACGGCGAAGGGCATTTGGGCATCGCTGCTGTCTCCATGCTGCTCCCGGTGCACTGATCCCCCTCAGCCCAACCGGCCCTGTAGGGCCGGCATGTCGGAGTTCACCCTGAGTGCAGCCGAAGGGCATGCCCGCCGGGCGTGGGACGTGGGCTCGGCGCGCCCGGCTCAGCGAGTTCTGCACGGTTCGTGTCCGGTCCTGCGGCTCCCCGAGTCAGGAGCGAGACGCGGTTGTCTTGCCCGTTTCTACGGCGAGGGGCACCGGGGTTACGAGGGGGTGATCGGGCGTACGCGCGGTGCCGGGAGGATGGGCCGGCCGCCGCCGGCTCCCGTACCAGACCTGCCAGAACAGCGAGGCCGCGAGCGCGCCGAGCGCATAGTAGAAGATGTCAGCGTAGTCCGACACCTTTCCCGCCGCACCGCTCAGAGCAGTTCCTTGAGCCCCTTGTCAACACCGTGGCCGTTGACCGAGGCCACGGCCCAGCTGGGCCGCCACAGGCTCCGCCAGCTCCGGTCCTGCTTGACGAATCTCACCTCCAGCCTCATCGGCCAGGTCACGGTCTCACCACCGATGTCGAGGGTCGCCACCGCATCGAAGTGCCCGGTGGCCTCCGACGACTGGATGGCGATGTCGTACTGCAGGCTGCGGGGTTGCTCCGCAGCCCCCGCCGGGGTGATGGTGATCTGCACCTGCTTCGCCTGTCCGGTGATACGCTCGCAGATGCGCGAGACGTCCTCCCGGGTCAACCCACTGTCGTCCCGGTAGCCCGGTGCAACGCAGTCTATGATCTCACTTGCCGATCTCGTCTCGAACCCGTGCTTGGCCCGAGCCACCAGCTCGTCGAGTGATTGGCGGTCGGGCGGCTCCGGCCACAGCACCCAACCTCCCGCTGCCACCATAACCAGTCCGAGCAGCGCCACTTTCACGGCTCCCATCCTCAGACCACTCTGGGCTCTCATCTCATCCTCCCATCGGCAGCGCACTCGCCGCGCGGCCCGCGGTGTTCTGACGAATCGAGTGGACCGCCGTCCTGAATCCCTGCGCCGGGGCCCGTCGGCCCGTCCCCGGCTGAAACTGCCCGAAGCCACACAAGATTGCCTCCAGCAGTGGGTCGAAATTGCACACCCTCTTCGCCCGGATCACCAGGTCCCAGAGGGGCTCGCATTTCTTCCAGCCGCCCGCGTAGGCCAGGTGTCGCACCTGCTCGCGCAGCGTCGGCTTGGTGGCCGCGCTCCTCAGGATGGAGCTCCAGCGGTAGAAGTCGCGGTAGGCCTGCCAGTAGCCGGCCTCCAGACGTGCGGCCGACATGCGAGCAGGTCGAAAGACGACGTGACGAGCGTCGTAGAGGTCCCAGTCCTCGGTCGTGATCCGCCCGGCCGCCTTCAAGCGGGTGTGCAACGGCGTCCCCGGGTAGGGTGTGAGGATGTGGAAGGTGGCCGTCTCGAGTCCCTGGCGAATCGCCCACTCGACGGTTCGCTCGAACACGGTTTCGTCATCGTCGTCCATCCCGAACACGAAGCTCGCGTTGATCATCACCCCGGCCTCATGCACTCGTCTTACCGCCGCGGCGTAGTCCAGACTGTCCGCCGCGGCGGACTCCGCAGTCGCCGCCGGGCGGTGCAGGTTGTGGTGCTTGTGCTGCTCCTCCAGATTGGCCGGACTCAGAGTCTCGAACCCGATGAACAGGCTGCGCAGGCCGGACTCGACCGCGCGCTCCAGCAGGTCGGGCTCCATGACTGACTGCACCGTGGCGCAGGCCTGCCAGATCCGGCCCATGCCTCGCATGCCCTCGAAGAGCGCGAGGGCGAACTCCCGGTTGCCGAAGAGGTGATCGTCCACGAAATAGAGGTGGCGGCCCGGCAGGCGCTCGATCTCGGCCAGCGCCTGGTCCACGGCCTGCGTGTAGAACGACTTGCCGCCCCGGAAGAAGGCCGAGTTGGAGCAGAAGTCGCAGTGGTGAGGGCAGCCCCGGGAAACCACCAGCGAGTTCGGCGCCAGGTAGAGGTGCCGCTTGATCAGATCGCGCCGGACCGGCGGCTGCCCGACCAGCGTGCGCACCGTGGATCGGTAGATCCTCCCCGGGCGTCCGTTGCGGAAGTCAGACAGGAAGACCGGCCAGGTGTCCTCGCCCGGGCCCAGGAAGATCGTGTCGGCGTGCTGGACGGCCTCGTTGGGCAAGGATGTCACGTGCACCCCGCCCAGCGCAACGTGCACTCCCCTTCCCCGGTAGTGATCGGCGATCTCGTAGGCCCGCCGAGCGGAGGTGATGTAGACCTGGATGGCCACCAGGTCAGGCTGGTCATCGAGATCGAGGGGCTCCACGTGCTCGTCCTGGAGCGTGACCTCGTCCTCCTCCCGGAGGTACGCGGCAAGGGTGGCGAGCCCCAGCGGCGGGAAGAGCGAGTACTTGATGGGGCGGAAGTACGGGCTCTTGGGGTCGGTAACCGCGGGCAAGATCAGCTTGACTTTCATCGCTCTCCACCTCCAGTTGGGTCAGTGGCATCCGTCTGTGGCTTTATGGTAAGCTGACGGTGGAAGCAGTCCGACCCACTGAGACCGCTATTTCGCGCACCTGAGTGCTTGAGCCCCAGACCCGGTCTGAGGTTTGATATAGGCAGACCGCTCCGGGCGAAGCCCGAGCGGAGGCGGGTAGGGAGGCAGGAACGTGCTCAGGCTGCTGCTGGTGGAAGACAACGAGCGGCTGCGCCAGGCCCTCAGGAAGGGTCTGCACGCGCCGGGGAGTGTGCAGGTCGCTCACGACTGCGATTCGGCGGAAGCCGCGCTCGCCTACTGTCTGCAAAGCAAACCGGACGTGATCCTCATGGACGTCCAGCTCGCGGGCGAGATGAATGGCATCGAGGCCGCGGTCGCCATCCGGCGGGAGTTCCCGCGCCTGCCAGTCGTGTTCTACTCCATCCAGGACGATGACGCCTACTACCGCGCGTTCCGAAACTCCGGCATTCTCAGCCACTACGCCTATGTCCGCAAGTCCAACTACCTGCTGCCGGAGATGATCTTGCCGCTGCTCCAGGACGCAGTGGCGGGCAGGAGCTTCATTGACCCTGAGATCGAGTCCCGGGTGCAAGAGGTCACCCACAAGGACGCCGAGTCGCCGCTGGAGCTGCTCGAGCCCAACGAGCTGGAGGTGGCGAGGATGCTGGCTCGCGGCATGACCAACGAGCAGATCGCGGCGCGGATGGGCTTCCGAGACAAGCGCACCATCAGCCGGACCAATGGGCAGATCTATGCCGCCTGGGGACTCACCAGGACCGCCACAGATGACAAGATCGCGCGCACCCGGGCCGCGCTGATCTTAAGGACAGGGAGGCTGCTCCATTGGGATGCGAAGGGCATCCCCCATGTCCGTGACGAGAAGGGGGACCTGGTCGAATGGAATGGATGATCGCCCACATTCCTCTTCTCTATAGCATCCTGCTGACGCTATCCCTCTTCAACATCGTCATCCTGTTGTGGTTGGGGATGACAGTGCTGCTCTATGCCGCGAAGCGGACCTCGGCAGTCTGGCTGGCCGGTCTGGGTCTGGTCGCCGGGGCGCTGTTCTTCGTGAGCCATACCGCCTTCGTCGTCCAGGCCGCCACCGGCGCGCCGCCGGCACTCACCACCTGGTGGCCCGTCGGCTGGATGTCACTGATCTACGCACCCTATGCCTGGTATCTGGCCATTCTCTGGCATGTGGGCTACTGGAGCGAGGGGGCGGACGAGCTGCGCCGCAGGCACCGGCTGCCGCTCGGGATCGTCACGGCCCTCGCGCTCGGGCTGCTTGCCATCTTCATCACCGCGCGCCCGATGTACGGCGGCATGGTGCTGACCGGCCGGTACTTCGTGACGACCCCGCTCTTTCTGGGCATGCCGCTGCTGGTGCTCGTCTACCCGGTCTTCGTGTTCCTGTGCATCGGGCTCTCGTTCGAGGCCCTCATGCGGCCCGGGGCCGTGGCGCGTCCGGTGCAGCAGCCAGCCCGCCTCCGAGCACGGCCCTGGCTGATCACCGCGACCATATCCCTGCTCGGCGTCAGCGTGCTCATGCTGCTGATGCTTCTCTTCCTGCTGCTCTATGCGGGCCGCCAGTCCATGTCGGCAATCCTCGACCAGCCCCTGGTCGAGGCTTACTGGCTCGACATCATCATCAGCCTCGCCATCACTGCGGCCGTGGTCTCAACCGGCCAGGCGGTCGTGGCCTACGAGATCTTCACCGGCCGGACCCTGCCCCGCCGCGGCCTCAGGCGACAGTGGCACGAGGCGCTCGTCCTCGCCGGCGGGTTCAGCGCCGCGGTGAGTGTGAGCTTCGCCGGGGGATTGCACCCCATCTACACCGCGCTCATAGCAACCGTGCTGCTCGCTCTTGTCTTCTCCCTTCTCGGTTGGCGTGCGCATCTCGAGCACCAGCGGTCCATGGAGCAACTGCGGCCCTTCGCCGCGAGCGAGCATTCCTTCGAGGCGCTTCTGGGCGCTGATGCCTCCGAACCATCGCACATGCCGGTCCAGTTCGCCATCCTGTGCCGCGATGTGCTTGCCTCTCGCACGGCCTACCTACTCCCGGCGGGAGGGCTGTCCACGCTGATCGGGAGGCCCCTCACCTATCCCGAGAACGTCGTGGTCTCCTTTGACCTCGCCTCCCTGCTCGACCACTTCGCAACCGGCGAGGCGGCCGCCCTGGCCCTGGACCCAACGCGCTATCAGGGCGCGATCTGGGCGGTGCCGCTGTGGGGCGCGCAGGGCCTGGTGGGCGTCTTCCTGCTCGGCGAGAAGAGCGGTGGGGGGCTGTACTCCCAGGAGGAGATCGAGATTGCCCGCTCCGGCGGGGAGCGACTGCTCGACACCCTTGCCGTGGTGAACCTGGCGCGGCGCCTGATGCTACTGCAGCGCCAACGGTACGTCGAGACTCAGGTGATAGACCAGCAATCCCGCCGCGCGCTGCACGATGAGGTTCTCCCGAGCCTGCATTCGGCTATGTTGAGCCTGAGGGGTGCCGGCCTGGACGACCGGGCCACGGCAGATGCCCTCGCGCAACTCGGCGACACCCATCGGCGCATATCCGCCCTGCTGCGGGAGATGCCGGCCGGTCGCCCTTCCCAGGTCGCGGAGCTCGGCCTGCTGGGAGCCTTGCGAAAGGCCGTCTCGGACGAGTCCGCCCGCGACTTCCATCAGGTGAACTGGCGGGTGGAGCCGGAGGCAGAGGAGCGCGCCAGGACGCTCCCTCCACTTGCGGCTGACATCGCCTTCTATGCCGCCCAGGAAGCGATGCGGAACGCGGCCAGACATGGTAGGGGGGACGATCCCACACGTCCCCTCTGTCTGACCGTTGAAGCAGCCTGGCGAGACGGCCTCGAGTTGCGGATCTCCGACGACGGGGTCGGGACCGAAGGCGTGCTTCACACTCCTGCGGCCGGCCATGGTCTCGCGCTGCACAGCACTTTGCTGGCGGTGATCGGTGGCTCCCTGGAGGTCAGCGATAGGCCTGGCGCCGGCACGACCGCGACCGTGTCCCTGCCTGATAGGGTCTGGCAGGTCATCTGATTCTACGCTGTCGGCTGGCGCGTACACAGCGCCATCGCAGTCAGAGGGGTGGACACCACCCGCAGCCGCCCGACTGCGCATCTACCAGCGGACTGTCCTGCGGCTTGCCGCCATCTCCAGGTCGAGCGGCTCGTGGGGCCGGAGGCAGTTGTACTGCTGCCGCCACGGATCCAGGTGCGCTTGCAGCTGCTCCCCATCCCGCCACTGGTGCCGCGCGAGCAGCTCTCGCTCCAAGCTGCCATGGAAGCGTTCATCCTTGCTCACGGTCTGGGGATGGGAGGGCCGGGAGTGGGTCACGTATATCCCGAGCCGCATCAGCCACACCGCCAGCGCCCCATACGCGTCCGCGGCCAGATCCCCCCAGGGCGGCCCATTGTCCGAGAGCATCGCCTCCGGCAGTCCACAGCGCCGGAAGACCCCCACCAGCACCGCCTGCTCCTCGTTGTCTGGAAGTCCGGTGGTCGGAAGCGGATGCGCCACAGGTACGGCGCACTTCCCGGGGAGTTCGCGCTCCCGGGCGCTCATACATCCAGTCCCAGCGGAGTATTCGTGATGGTGTCGTGAGCCCTCCCCGTGCAATCGCAGTGCACGTAGACACAACCATCGATCTCGATCCTGAGGTTGTTCGGATACTTCTGCACCAGATCCACTCCCCGATAGGACCGGCCGTCGTACCGCCGGAAGAACACCGTCCGCCCTCCTCGCTCAAGGTAGGCCTCGACGAGTTCCCCTCCGCCAGGTACCGAGAGGTCCGGGTCCAGGACACGAAGGCAGCAGAATGTCTTCCCGGCAATCGTCACATCGTAGACGCCTGCCCCGAGGCCTTTCCCATCCGTGATCCGGTAAGAGCCATCAGCTTGGGACTGATAGCGCCCGTCGTCATAGAGCTTCCGTCTCCCCGCTCCCCAGTCGCGCTCGAAGCCCTCGTCAAGGAAAGTCGAGAGGACTCTCGTGCCTCCACTGTCCCTGGCGACCGCGATCCACCTCGTTTCTTCTTGCTCGATCCGGCCATAGACAAGACCGGGGGAGAACTGAATCGGCCAGCCTTCCCGTGCCGGCCCATTGGTCTGGATCTCCTCTTTGACCTGTATCTCCACGCAGTCCACCTGGTGGATGCGCGCCGGAGCGGTCGCCACCAGGTCTGTCACTAAGGCCAGCGCGAGGGTGTCGACTTCATACGCAGCCGACATCGTGTGATCTCCCAACCGCGGTATGACGAACCACCAGTGCAACTCTAGGCAGTCTATCTCATCGATCCGCTGTCTGCTGGGGACGATCCCGATGTCCGGTCTCAGTGACGGGAACGAGTGGCCTCGCTCCGATCGGTGCCGGCGTGTCATCGCGTGCTCCCTCGTCGTGTCAGTGGGCGCCGCCGTACTCCCATGGCTGTTTCGCTCGTCGCGCCGGCGCCCTCGCAAACCAAACGCGCCCGCCTCGCGCCACCCAATGGCTCGGATGACGCAAAAGGAGGCGCGCGATGGGCTGAGGTGCGTATCCCTGCTGAAGCAGTATCGTTCTGTCCGTGGTCAGCCGCGGATAATCTAGTCAAACGCCGCCTTCGTGTCAAGTTCAGCAAGCCCCCACGCAGATCCCTCCGGCGCTTTCTCCCCTGCCTTTCGTAAAGACAGTAATGGGAGAGTCTTGGGCGCGCACGCCCGGCGACTCCGTCCCTACCCTCACTTGGAGTCAGCCTTTGCGGAACCTATCGGACCCCGAACTCATGTCAGACACCGACCGCTGTCGGGAGGTCGCAGCCTTGCTGGCCGCCATCCCCGTTCGGTGGCCTTCTGCATCCTCGGCGCCCTGTTCCGTAACCTCCAAGGCTGAACAGTCCTGCAACTGCAGAATGAGGCAGTCTGACTGGAGCTTCTTGGCAGGAGGCTGGCATGAGGAATCGGAAGGAGTGACCGATTGGGGAAGGTGGACATGCTGCGCTCACTGTTGATACTGGGCACAGGGCCCCACAGCCTGGAGATGGCCGAGATAGTGGAGCGGGCGAACCAAGTCGAGCCGACCTGGGAGTTGCTCGGCTTTGTCTCAGCCAGCCGCGGAGGAACGACAGAGCGTCGGATCGGATACCCCGTGATCGGCGGACCAGAGGTCTGGGACGAGCACGCGGAGGCCTCTCTGCTCCCGGAGTTCGGGTGGCCGCGTGAGGCCGAGCCCCCGCGCGACCGGCTGGTCTCGCTGGTTGACCCCAGCGCGGTGGTATCGAGGACGGCGCAGGTCGGCGTCGGATGCGTGATCTACCCCTACTGCTTCGTGGGGGCGGATGCGCGGCTCGGCGACTTCGTGTTCTGCCTGAGCGGCAGTGTGATCAACCACGACGATGTGATCGAGGAGCGCGTCACACTGGCGAGCGGAGTGCTGCTGGCTGGGGAGGTTCACGTGGAGGCGGAGTGCTACCTGGGGCAGGGATGCATGGTGCGGCAGAAGCTCAGGATCGGGCGAAGGAGCACGATCGGGATGGGAGCGGTGGTCGTCGCCGACGTGGAACCCGGAAGCATCATGGTGGGAAATCCCGCGCGGCCGCTGAGGGCCGCCGAGCCTCACCCCTGAGTTCAGCCCCGCGGAGAAGGGGGCCGGCGCGCGTGGTCGAAAGGCTTGCCCTGAGCGGAGTCGAAGGGCCTGGCCTGAGCGGAGTCGAAGGGTGCTGGCGTGATCGTTGACCTCCATACCCACTTCCTGAACTTCGAGGCGGACTGCGGGCCCCAGGTCACCGCCGACCTGCTGCGCTGCAACATGGACCCGGGGGCCTGGCGGTTCTCGCCCGAGGACCACCTTCGCGCCACCGACGCGGCGGACGTGGCCGTCGTGTTCGGCCTGCAGGCAGCCCGCACGGGGTGGCAGGTGCCGAATGACACCGTGGCCGAGCACGTACGCAGGGCGCGAGATCGGCTGATCTTCTTCGCCTCCATTGACCCCGGGCAGGAGCGCCACATGGAGGAGCTCGAACGCTGCCATCGGCAGCTCGGGTGCCAGGGGGTGAAGATCGGCCCCATCTACCAGGGAGTCCACCCGCTGGACCGTAAGTACCGGGAGATCTACGGCTACTGCCAGCGGCATGGCTTGCCGATCATCGCGCACATGGCCACGACTTTCAGCAGCGGCGTGCCGCTCGACTACGCGCGCCCGATCCACATGGATCAGGTTAGCTGCGATTTCCCGGACCTGAAGATCGTGATCTCGCATCTCGGTCACCCCTGGTACGGTGAGACCATCGCCGCCATCAGGAAACAGCCGAATCTCTACGCCGACATCTCCGCGCTCTACTACCGCCCCTGGCAGTTCTACCAGATGATGCGGCTGGCCGTGGAGTATCGGGCCGAGTCGAACCTGCTCTTCGGGTCTGATTTCCCGGCTACCACCACCGGGGACTCCATCGAGGGCCTCCGCCGCGTGAACGCAGTCCTGGGGTCGAGCGGCCTCCCTCCCGTCCCCCAGAGCGCGATGGAGGAGATCATCCATCGGGACTCGCTCGCCCTGCTGGGCCTGGAGCGGCCCGGGCCATGAAGGCGCTGCAACTCGTTCACATCGGCGAACTGGCCGAAGTGGAGCTTCCCGTTCCCGCGCCCGGTGTGGGCGAGCTGCTGGTCAGGACCGCGGCGGCGACCATTTGCACCTCCGACCTGAACGACATTGCCCGGAATCCGTTCGGCATCAAGCTGCCGCGGGTTCTCGGCCACGAGGGCGCGGGCGTGGTGGCCGCGATTGGCTCTGGTGTCAGCGGATTCGCGGTGGGCGACCGCGTCGCCGCTCATCCGGTCATCCCGTGCGGACAGTGCGAATCTTGTCGGCGCGGACTTGGGCATCTCTGCGACCACATGGGCCATCTTGGCCTGGATCGCGACGGGACGTTCGCCGAGCACTTCTGTCTGCCGGCCAACCGGGCGCGCCTCATCCCGGAGGGCGTTGACGGGGCAGTCGCCGCCCTGGTGGAGCCGGTCTCGGTGTGCCTCGAGGCCGTGCGGCGCGCCCGTGTGTCGGCCGGCGAAACCGTCTTGGTCCTGGGAGACGGTCCCTTTGGGATCATGATCAGCCGGCTGGCCCTGCTGGCCAGCCCCGCGAGACTCATCCTCGTGGGCCGGCATGACTTCCGCCTTCGGCAGGTCCCGGAGGCGATCCGGATCAACGAGAGACAAAGTATGGACGCGGCGCGGGCCGTGCTGGACGCCAGCGGCGGCAGCCCTTCAGGACCCCGAGGGGGGTCTTCAGGGTCCCAGAGGGGCGGGGTGGACGCGGCGATCCTGGCCGTCGGCTCGGCCGCAGGAGTCGCGCTCTGTCTCCGCTGTCTGAGGCCCCGGGGGCGGTTGGTGATCTTCTCCGGCTTGGAGGCGCCGGCGCCGGTTGATCTCTTCCGCCTCCACGTGAAGGAGCTCGAGATCCTGGGCGCCTGCAACGATGAGGGCTACCTCGACGAGGCGGTCGGCCTGCTGGCGGACCCGCGGCTCGCCCTGGACACGCTCATTACCCACCGCCTCCCGTTCGCGGAGTGGAGGCGGGCTTTCGCGCTCGCCTCCGGGGGCAAAGATGAAGCGCTCAAGGTGGCGATGACGTTCGGGGAGGCGGCATGAAGATCGTTGACGTAGAGCCGATGGTGCTTGAGTCCCCCTACGAGAATCGGGCCCCGGAGGGAAGCGAGGAGGCGGCCGGGGTCAAGCACCTGCTTCTGCTGAAGGTCACCACCGACGAGGGCATCACCGGCTGGGCCGATGTCGAGACCGCGCCGCACGTGGGCGCGGCCGCGGTCAACGCTCCAGCGAGCGGCGTCGAAGCCTTCGACGGACTGAAGTCGCTGGTCATCGGCGAGGACCCGTTCGAGGTGGAGCGCCTATGGGACAAGGTATACCGGGGATCCATCTACTACGGCCGCCGGGGCGTGGCCATTCAGGTGCTTTCCGGGTTCGATATTGCCTGTCACGACATCATCGGGAAGGCCGTCGGCAGGCCCCTCCACAAGGTTCTCGGCGGCGCCTATCGTGACCAGGTGAGGGCCTATGCCTCGACCCTCTTCCGCCCCACCCCTGACGACATGAAGCGCGCCTGCGAGCGGTACCTGGCTCGCGGCTTCACCGCCATCAAGTTCGGCTGGGGGGTCTTCGGTCAGGACCAGAAGCGGGATGTCGCGCTGGTGGCGGCGGCCCGGGAGGCCGTGGGGCCGGAGGTGGACCTGCTCGTGGACGCTGGTTGGCAGGTCAACCGGAGCGCCTACGACGCCATCGAACTCCTGCGGCGGCTGGAGCCCTACAACATCTTCTGGCTGGAGGATTTCCTTCATCCGGAGTGCTATGACGGCTATGCCGCAGTGAAGGCAGCGGGGGCGAAGACTCGTCTCGCGGCCGGCGAGCAAGAGGCCACGGCCTGGGGGTTCCACGATCTCATCCACCGCGGCCGGGTGGACGTGGTCCAGCCTGACCTGAGCAGGTGCGGCGGGTTCTCGCAGGCGCGCAAGATCGTGTGGGAGGCGGAGCGGGCCGGCGTGGACGTCTGCCCTCACGCCTGGCTGACCGACCTGCTCACCGCGGCCAGCCTCCATCTCAACGCCTGCCTGCCGCGCAGCCTCTTCCTGGAGTACAACGTCTCGGCCAGCCCGATGCTGAGAGAGATCATCGCCGACCCCATCCAGATGGACGAGCACGGGATGATCCCGGTGCCGCAAGGCCCGGGCCTCGGGGTGGAGATAGACGAGAAGGCAGTCGCGAGGTTCCGAGTGTTGTGACGTCGCCTGGGGAGGAAGATCGCCCGCCGACTGCGGTGCGAAGCGATCCGCCGCGGCGGGCTTCGCACCTACGGTTAGTCGCCCGCTGACGGCCGGGCGAAGCGACGGCGCTTCGCCCGTGCGGGCTCCCGGAGTAGGAGGCGGTATGTTCAGGAACGACGAAGCGCGATTCGCGTGGGTGCGAGAGCATCTCTACGTCCCGGTGGTGTGTGATGTGCTGGACGGCCTGGGCTTCCGCGGCCAGGCCATGCACCATCGGCTGCGGCCGCTCGATTCGGGGAACTGCGTCTTCGTGGGCCGGGCGCGGACCCTCCGGTGGATGGAGACTGACTATGTGGTGGAGGGCGACCCATACGGCCTGGAGATCGAGGCCATGGACTCACTCCGGCCGGGAGATGTGGTGGTGCATTCGACGGATCACGCCGAGACCAACGCGCCCTGGGGCGAGCTGATGAGCACGGTGGCGAAGGCCCGCGGCGCGGCCGGCTGTATCTGTGACAGCCAGATCCGAGACTGCCTGCGAATCATGGCCCTCAGGTTCCCGGTCTTCTACCGCGGAATCCGGCCGGTGGACAGCATGGGGCGCGGGCGGCTGATGGCCTACGACGTTCCGGTGCGCTGTGGGGAGGTCCTGGTGCACCCCGGGGACCTGATCTTCGCGGACTTTGATGGAATCGTCGTGGTGCCGCGGGAGGTGGAGGACGCGGTGCTTCAGAAAGCCGCTGAGAAGGCCGGGAAGGAGAGCGCCTCCCGCGCCGAGCTTGCCCAGGGGAAGAGCCTGCGCGAGGTCTACGACAAGTACGGGGTGCTGTGATCGGAGGCACGCGGTGAACGTCGTTTCCGTGATGGCCCACCAGGACGACGAGCTGGTCTGCCTCGGAACCATGCTGAAGATGCAGGCGCGCGGTGACGCTCTGCACTTCATCTGCGTGACAGATGGCAGCGGAGGGATGATCCAATCTCCCGGGATGGCGAGGGCGGAGGCGGCCGCGATCCGCGATCGCGAGATGCGAGACCTGGCGCAGGGAGTGGGGGCCGGCTACATCTGCCTGGGCGAGCGGGACGAGTATCTGTACGACACCCCCGGCGTGCGAGACCGGCTGATCGCTGCCCTTCGCACCACCGCCGCCGATGTCGTGTTCACGCATTTCAGCCCGGACTACAACGTGGACCACATGACCGTCAACCTGCTGGTGCGGCAGTGCGCGATGCAGGCGGCCTTCCCGATGATCAAGACGGACTCGAAGCCCTTGGCCGCGGCGCCCGCGGTGTTCCTGGTGGAGCCCAGCGGAGGTTTCGAGTTCGAGCCCACCCACTACGTGGACATCACCGGGCAGCTGGCGAGGAAGCAGGACCTGGCCCTCTGTCACAAGAGTCAGGACGAGGCCTCCCGCGCCGGCCTGGGCTATGGTCTCGACGCCTGGATCCTGGGGAACTCGCGGCGCCGGGGGGAGCAGTCGGGCTGCGAACACGCCGAGGGCTTCCGCCCCATGCTCGCGCGCGGTCTGGTGAGGGCGTACTCCGTGCTGCCCTGAGTATCCCTGCGGCTTCCCTTGGACACCATGAGGAGCGAGGTAGCAGTGGCGCGAGAGCAAGGCGTACCCGAGGAACCAACGTTCGAGCAGGCCCAAACCTGGTGGAGGAAGATGCAGCGGCCGGTCACCTTTGTCGGCGTGCCCGGGCATCCCCACCAGGCGACCGTGCTCTGGAACACGGGGCTGCTGTTCTGCTCTAACCCGCGGGAGTGGAGCGGGGGTCGGCCGCGCATCGGCTCCGCCTATCACCTTGCCCCCGGCCTCTACGAGGAGATGACCGGGTGTGAGCTGGACGCGCTCCATCTCGAGTTCTCGTTCGGCGAGGGGCTCCACGTCCCGGGCCGGCTGGGCAACACGGAGGGGGAGGTGGAGCAGGAGCTGCTTGAGGAGCGGATGCCGGTGGTGATCAGCCGGGTGAAGCAAGCCGGGGTCAACTGGACGTGCACGGTGCTCGCGCGCGCTGTCACCCCCTCCTACCTGGAGCCAGGCGACATCGAGGTGGAGAGCCAGCACCTGCTGACGGAGGTCCGCTGGACCGCGCACAACCCGACGCGGCGCGCGCGGCGGGTGCTACTGTCCTGCCACGCCACCTCACCTCACGTCGTGCTCGGCTACAAAGTTGAGATGGAGGCGAAGGCGTGGCCGTACGCCCGCGCCCTGAGCTGGGAGGCGCCGTTCCTGCGCGATGACCGGCGCGCGGTTCGCCTCGCGGCCGCGCCCGAAGATGGGGGCGAAATCGCGTTTGCGCGCAGGCTGTCGGGAGATGACGCGGCGAGTGCCCGGGAGCAGGGACTTGCGCAGGATGTCCTGCAGTTCCGTGGTCAGGTGCCTGCGGGCGGCTCGCTCAGCTTCCGCTTGGTCGTGCCGTACACCGCGATCCCCTCGGACGACATCCCCGTGCTGCGGAAGGCGCTGCGAGTTCGCTTTGAGACCGCGCTCGCCAGGGCCCGGAGAGAGTGGCGCAGAGTTTTCTCTGCAACTGGCATCGAGACCCCCGAGCGGATCGTCAACGATTGCTTCGACGCGTACCTGTACCACGCCATGATCGCGACGGCGCGGCGCAGGTTCACCCCGCACACGATCCTGAAGTGCAGCCCCAACCACTACGAGGGGATGTGGTCAGCGCACTCCGCCATTGCCGCCCACAGCATGGACCTTCGCGGGCAGCACGAGTTGAGCCGTCAGGTGCTCGATACCTTCCTCGCCAACCAGGGGCCGCTCCCGCGCCACATCCTGCATCTCTTCGGCGACAGGCAGGTCGGGGAGAGCGAGGGTTTCAGCGCACACCCCGGCTTCCTCGGGAACATAGAAGGCTACATGGCCGTCCTCTGGTCGTTCTACCACGGCTGGATCATGTGGGCCATCGGCGAGCACGCGCGGCTCACCAACGACTGGGCCTGGTTCAGGCGGCATGCGGACCGCTTGGCGCTGGCCTGCGAGTGGATCGAGGAACAGCGTATGCGCACGCGGGTGCGCGATGCCAGGGGGAACAAGGCTCTTGCCTACGGGCTGCTTCCGGCTTCGAACGCCTTCGACTGGGGCTTCGGGCACATGTTCTGGTCGGACGCGCACACCTACCGCGGCCTTGCCGAGATCGCGCAGTGTCTGAGGCGCATCCGACACCCGATGGCGAAGCAGTTCCTGGCCCAGGCGGAGGACTACCGTAGCGACATCGTGACCTCGGTCATCCGATCCCGGGACGCGTCCCCCCGGGTGCCGCTGGAGGACGGCTCGACCATCCCATTCGTGCCGATGAGCGTGGAGATGCGCGACTACTTCGCGCCGGACTGGACCTATGTGGCGTGCGGGCCGCTCAATCTCGCCTGGGCGGGGGTGGTGCCCGCCGGCCACGAGCTCATGCAGGAGGTGTTCGCGTTCCTGGAGGCCGGCCGACCGCTCGGCGAATGGAACGAGTCACATGGCAAGTACCAGGGGTGGGAGGCAGGTCCCTCGGAATGGGCGCTGGGAAAGGTGGCGGCGGACGAGGACTTTCGCGAGACCTCCCGCCCGATGTGCGGGCGCAGCTACTTCTGGCGCCACAAGATGACCTACGAGCCGGGCTGGATACCCCAGGCCTTCGCGTTCCTGCAGTTGGACGATATCCCCGCCCTGCTCGAGCATTTCTACAGCCTCATCTCGAACGGAGGGCAGCACGTGGCCCTGCGCACTCCGGTCGAGCAGCGCGATGGGGTGGCCTGGACGCAGCCGGGAGACGCGAACCTGTTGTGGCTGATGCGGAGCATGCTCGTGCGTGAGGATGAGGGGGGCCTCATTCTCGCCGGCTCTTGTCCTCGCGCCTGGCTCGCCGACGGCGAGGCGATCGCAGTCCACAAGCTGCCGACGCACTTCGGCCGCGTCTCCTATCGGCTGGAGGCCACGGCCAAGAAGGTCAGCGGGAGCTTCAGCTTCCAGTTCCATACCAGGCCGTCAGGCATCCGGCTCCGGTTGCGCCGCCCCGCTGGCGCGTGCCCGCGGCGCGTCAGCATCAACGGGCGGGCCGCGGCGGCCGACGGCGAGTGGATAGGCCTCGCTCCGACGGCCAGGAGACTCGAGGCCTGGTACTAAGGCCGCGCTTCAGCAGGCCGGGGCCGCGAGGTTCGGCCGGTCGCCAGGGCTGTGACCGGCGTGGTTCCTCCGGAACGACGCTGCCAGTCAGACAGACAGGCAACGGGCGTGGCTGTTCGTCGTTGGCATGGCAATGGTGAGAACGCGGTGGCTCGATGCTGTTCGACAGCAGCTTGCTGCTGTCCCTTACAGCAGCGGGGCAGGAGCAAGCTCCTGCCGAACGGAGTAGGCCACAGCCAGTCTGCAAGCTGAGCGCAGAGACCAGAACTTGGCAGTCACACCCCGGGCAACCCTGAACTTGACAGGCCGCGCCATTCCGGTGTATAAGCAGCTGATATTCCGGAATCGTGTGTCAGGAGCAGTGTCAGTCATGGCGGCCATCACCGGGGATATTCTGAAGGGCAACACCCTCACCCTCATCCTCAGCTTGCTGGAAGAGCAACCGATGTACGGCTTTCAGATCACGCGGGAGATCGAGCGGCGCAGTGAGGGGACGCTGCGATTTCGGGAGGGATTGCTTTATCCGGCCTTGCACCAACTGGAGAAGGAAGGGCTGGTGGAGGCCGAATGGCAGGTCTCCAGCCAGGGACCCCGGCGCAAGTACTACCGGCTGACGAGCGAGGGTCGGCGACAGGCCGAGAGGCTGCGCAGGAGGTGGGCGGCGTTCGCGGGTGCGGTCAACCAGGTGCTCGGGGGAAAGGCCGGTGGCTAGCGTAGAGGCGTATCTCGATAGAGTCTGCGGCAAGCTCCGGGTGGACCCGGCTGAGGCGGAGGATATCCGCGAAGAGTTGCGGTCTCATCTCGACGAGATCATCCGGGAGCGGCTCGATCGCGGGCTCAGCGAAGGCGCCGCGGCCCGGTTCGCTCTCGCCGCGGTCGGCGATCCCGTGAAGCTGCGGGGCTGCCTCGACCGGGTGCATCGCGGTGACGCCTGGTGGATGCGGCGGCTGAAGGGCTTCGCCTTTGGCATGGCCATGGGTGGGCTGCTCGCGCTGCTGCTCCCGCTGGGCGGCCATCTGGAGTTCGCTGCCCGGTTCATCTCCTTGCCCCCCCTGGTTGACCCCGCTCGCCTCCCCATGCTTCTCAACGGCCTGCTTGCCGGCGGTGCCATCGGCCTGCTCGCGGCGGGTGGGCGCGGGGCGCTGGTCGGGTGGAGCGCGGGCGCACTGATGTGGCTGGCCGAGTCTACGGTCTACTGGATGGCGCAAGCGGCCGGCGGTGATGCCAGCTCCGCCGGCAACATGCTCGAGCGGGTGCTGCTTGCGCCGCTGCTGGGGGGAGTCTTCGGCGCCGCGGTTGGCGCCGTGTCCTCGGCCGTTCTCGCTGCGGTCTCTCGCGTTCGGCCGCGGGTTCAGTAGGGTCCCTGAATGCGTAACCGCGCTCGATAGGCGTCTTGCTGCCGGCAGTATATCAGTTGCTCATATTCCGAACTGGAGAGGAAGCATGCGCCAAGGAAGATGGCTGATCGCAGTCCTGCTTATTGCCGTGTCCCCGCCGGCCGGGTGCGGACGCAGTGCCGCGCGAACCACCACACCGAAGGCGTCAAAGGCGGTGACGAGGATTCCTTTGCCGGAATGGGCCCCCAAGAACCCGTCGCCGGAATTCCTGCGAGCGGCAGCGCTCATCCGACCCTATCCCCAGGAGTTCAGCGTGGCCCGGGAGGAAGGCGATCTGGCAGCGCGGGCGTTCCAGGAACGGTACGACCGCACGCTCGTGCCGGCCTGGGAGTTCTTCGGGATGCTGAGTGATGAGCAGATCAACCGCTTACGGTCCGCGAAGTCGCTGCGCCTGATGGTCAAGGACCTGAGCGCAAAGCAGAGGGCCGGGTTCTATCACTACTTCGATGTCTGGCGCAAGGAGATGAAGGGCCTGCCGGAGCGGCCGCAGGAATGGGGAGAAGACTGGCTCGTGGACCTCTACAAGTTCGGCGCGAAGCAGGACCTGTCGAACGTGCAGATCGAGTTCCTGGCGCGGGAGGGCAGCCACATCCTGGTCATGATGCTGCGCGCGCAGAAGGCGGATGGCACACTCAGCCCGCCCTGCCCGGCCGGCCTCGGATTCCTGGGCTGAGGGAGGTGTGAGCGTGTTCGGCAAGATGGTGGGCGTGCTGGTGGCAGTGCTCACGGTCTTCTGCGCGGCTGGTTGCGGGCGGAAGTCGCCGCCTCAGCAGTCGAAGCCGGCCGCGCAGAAGAGCGCAGTGCCCCTCCCCGAGTGGGCCCCCAAGAACCCCTCGCCGGAGTTCCTGCGGGCGGCAAAGGCGCTCAGACCAGTGCCGGTCGAGGAGTATCTGCGCGGTGCACACGGCGACAAGGCTGTTGAAGCGATGCTGTTGAAGAGTCTTCGCTTCTGGCCAGCTACGTATGAGTTTTTCGGAACGCTCACCGACGAACAGATCGAGAAGTTCGGTGCGGAGAAAGAGATCCGCATCCGGCCTAAGGACCTGACGGAACGCCAGCGGGCCGCCATGGATGCGTGGTTTGCCGCCTTTCGGCAAGCCATGAAGGGAAGCGATCCTGCGTTGTCCGACTACCAGATCCTGCTCTACACGATGGGAGCCAAGGAAGACCTGTCCAACGTTCGCGTGGGATTCAAGGTGGATGGCGGGCACATGGTACAGATCTACTTCTGGGTGACACCGCCTGGTGGGAAAGAAGACTCGATGTGCACCTGGTTCGCCGAAATCTAGACCCAGCGGACAGAGAGCCTCATGACCGACACCCTCTCCTCCGCCTGGCTCTCCATCACTCGCCACCGTCTCCGCTCGCTGCTGGCGATGGCTGTAGGGCGGGGACACCGATCCCCGCCGAGCAGGCGTAGCCTCCTCCTCGGCGCGCTGGCGGAGACCAGCGCGCCCTACAGGACGGCTGGCAGGACACACGCTCCTGCCCCACAGGTGGCGGGCATGGGCATGCCCGCCCTGTAACGACGCAGATAGGGAACGCGAGACGTGACAGACACCCTCTCCTTCGCCTGGCTCTCCATAACTCGCCACCGCCTCCGCTCAGTTCTCGCCATGGCGGGGGTGGCGGTGGGGGTGTGCGCGCTGACCTCGATCATGTCGGTGGAGAAGTCCTGGCGGCGGGCGGTGACGGACTTCTTCGCCTCGATGGACCTGGAGACGGTGCGGGTGGCGCTGCCCGCGGGCGAGAACTGGCGGGAGCGCGGGTACAAGAAGGCCGCGCTGGATGAGGGCGATCTGGCGGCGATCGCGGCGCTGCGGCCGGCGGTCTCGTCGGCAACGCTGATGAGCTGGACGACGATGCGCGCCGAGACCGACGACGACTCGGCCTTAGAACTGGCGGTGCGCGCGGTGGATGCGGACTTCACCAGGACGCTGCCCGACGAAGTGAGAGAGGGGCGGCTGTTCACAGCCGCGGAGGCGGCGAAGCAGGCCCCGGTCTGCCTGCTCTCGTTCGAGGGGCGAGTGTGGCTGTTCGGCGACGGGCAAGCGGTCGGCCGTCGCCTCCGCATCGAGGGAAACGGGTTCCAGGTCGTGGGCGTGATCGCCGGCAACCGCCACGCCGGAATCGGAACGCGCGCGGTCTACGTGCCCGCGAGCTGGACCCGCGCGCTGCTCAAGGCGCGCTTCGGGATCGAGCCGCAGACCGAGGTCTTCGCCCGCACTAGTGACCCGAAGGCCGCGGTGGGGCAGATCGAGCGGCTGATGCGCGAGCGCGCCGGCGGAGACAACACCCGACCGTTCACCCACTCTCTCTGGCAGGTGCGTCAGGCCGCCCTCAATGCGCGCAACCGCGCCACTCTCTACAGCGGCGTAGCGGGCCTCTGCGCGCTGTTGGCGGCAGGCATCGGCATCGCCTCACTGCTCTTCGTCTCAGTCGCAGAGCGCTCCCGCGAGATCGGCGTCCACCGCGCCCTCGGCGCCTCCAGGGCGCACATCTACGGGGAATACCTGCTGGCCTCGATCATGCTCTCGTCGGGCGGGGCGCTGGTCGGCGCGCTGGCGGGTATTCCGGCCGCGGCGGCCGGGGCGTTCACATCGCGCTGGCAGCCGGTGCTCGATCCGCTCGCGGGCGAGATGCTGATGGAGGGTGTGCGCGAGCTGCCGAAACTCTCGGACATCGCGCTGGCGGTATCGTGGGATGCGGTTGCGATCAGCGTGGCGCTGGCGCTGTTAACCGGCGCGACGGCGGCCCTTGCGCCCGCGTCCGAGGCGGCCGCGGTTGATCCGGCACTGGCCATATCGCTGCGCCCGGGCACGCGCAACTACCTGCGCAAGTTGCTGACCTGCCTGCAGGTGGGCTTCGGCGTCCTTGTCCTGGTCGTGCTCACATCATACTTCTCCGTCCTCGACAGCCAGGAGAAGGCGGAAGCCCGCGACTTGCTCGGGCAGGATCGCGTTTCGGCGATCGCAGATCCCATCGCGGCGATGCGGAAGCCGGTCGAGCGGAAGTACCTCGAGGGGTGCAGGGACGCGCTGGCGAGCATCGCTGGCTCGCCCGCCGCGCTCGACAGGCTGCGCGCGCAGACCCCCCTGCTCGCAGCGCTGACCCCGGTCGTCCCGCTCACGCTCTCCCTGGGGTCGGGCGTAGGCAAGGCTCAGGAGGTCCAGGTGCTGCTGACCACGGCCGAGGCCTTCGCCTACAAGCCCGAGCTGGTGGGTCAGGAACTGCAGCGAGTGGTGCGCGCCTTTCGCGCAGGGGAGGCCGTCGCCGTCATCAACCCCGAGGTGAAGGATGACCTCTTCGCCAAGCAGGACCCGGTCGGCAGCACGATCAGCATCGCGGGCAGCAGGTTCACGGTTATTGCCGTCCGCCCCAACCCCGTCGGCATGTCGGGGATGCGTCAGGCCTGGGCGCCAATCGCGTTCTACCAGACGCTGAAGCACCGGGCGCCACCGGGCTCGGCGATGAGCTTCATGGACGAGGCGCGGGTTGACGCGCGGCCGGTGGATGAGCGCCGCTACGCGGAGGCGCTGGCCCAACTGCGGGACGCGCTGTTGCCAATGCTGCCGGAGCAGTACCGCAGGGGCATCAAGTTCAGCGAGCAGATCCCGGAGACCACCAAGCAGTTCATTTTCCAGCAGAAGGCGGTAGCAGTGCGCGGCGCGGTGGGCGCGCTGGCCGTGCTGCTGGTGGCTCTGATCGGACTGGCGAACATGCTGCTGGTGTCGGTACACCAGGAGGTGCGCGAGACCGGCGTGCGGCGCGCGCTCGGCGCGCAGAAATCGGATGTGGTCATGCACTTTCTGGGCGAGGGATTGCTGCTGAGCGTCGTCGGCAGCGCCGGCGGCCTGGCGGCCGGCGGGCTGGTCTGCTGGGCGACGCGGGCGTGGGCGAACCTGCCGATCTCGGTATCGGCGTTCTGGGCCGTAGCAGGCGCAGTGGCGACCGTGGTGGCAGGGGCGGCGATCTCGCTGGTTCCCGCGGCGGTGGCGGCGCGGGTGCATCCGGTGGAGGCATTGCGGTATGAATAGAGCTTCGCAATGACGGGAACGTGGCTTCGGGTGTTGGGCCTGATCGCGTTCGTGGCCGCGCTCGCGGTTGGGGGATGGTGGATGATGCGGGAGCAGACCGCGCCGCCGCCGGCTACCGCGGTCGCCGAGACGCCCAAGACCGAGGAGGCCGCGGCGGCACAGCAAGTGCTGCCCAGGATAGACAAGGACTCGCTCACTCTGCCCGGCATCATCGAGCCGTATGAGAGCGTGCCGGTGAGTGCCAGGCTCACCGCCAACATCGCCTCCATGAAGGTCCGCGACGGAAGCCTGGTGGCGAAAGGCCAACTGCTTGGCGTGCTCGACGACATCGAGCTGCGGCAGGAGATAGATGCGGCCCAGTTGGTCCTGATGCAAGCGCGAGAGACGCTGCGGCGATCGAAGGAGACGCACGCCACCGATCTCGAGCGCAAGCGCGTCGCGGTTGCCACCGCGCAGACGGACCTGGAGAGCTACCGCGCGGAGAGTCAGATCCAGATCGAGCAGGCGGAGGCGGCGCTGAGGCGGGCGGAGAGCGAGGCGCAGCGCTACGAGAAGCTGTACCAGTCCGACGCGGTCTCCCAGGAACAGGTGCGGCTGAAGCAAGAGGCCGTGGAGGACGCGCAGCGCGCGGTCCAGCAGCGAAAGGCGGCGAGCGAGGCCGGCATCGCCTCGCGGGAGAAGGCGCTGGAGCAGGCGCGGCTCGAGAGCGCGCAGGAACTGGTGTCGGAGAGAGACATCAAGGCGGCCGAGCTGGCAGTCGCCAACGCCGAGGTCGAGCTGGCAGAGCGCGAGCGGAGGAGGGCCGACATCCGCATCACCGCTCCCGTCGGCGGGACGGTGCACTTCATCCCGCGCACGCGGACGACGGCGATGGTGGTCACCGGCCCCAGTGCGGAAGTTCTCGGCCCCGGCGTGCGCGTGTACGAGGGCGATCCATTCCTGGAGATCGCGACCACCGAGCAGGCCTGCGTGCGCATCGAAGTGGACGAGACCGACATCGGCCGGCTGCACATCGGCATGCCCGCGAAGATCAGCGGCGACGCGTTCGCCGGGCGCGAGCTGACCGGGCGAATATCAGAGATTCAGACCTCAGGCCGAAAGGCGGGCCAAGGCGTGACGCTCTTCCCCGTCACCGTGCTCATCAGCTCACCCCTGAAGGACGTGCGCATGGGGATGACGGCTGATGTGACGATCAGGCTGATCCCCGGGCCTGAGCAGCCGAAAGGAGGGAACACATGACGCCACTGACAGAAGACTGGGTCACACCTCTCATCAGGCTGAACAACATCAAGAAGACCTACCTCATGGGCAGGGTGCCGGTGAGCGCGTTGCAGGGCGTGGACCTCGACATCGCCGATGGCGAGATGGTGGCCATCATGGGGCCCTCGGGGTCGGGCAAGACCACGCTGCTCAACATCCTCGGGCTACTCGATACTCCCTCCGTCGGCTCGTACAAGCTCGCCGGCGACGAGGTGGCGAAGCTGCCAGACCGACGGCGCAGCCAGCTCCGGAACAAGCGCTTCGGGTTCGTGTTCCAGGTCTACAACCTGCTGCCGCGGCTTAGCGCGTCCGAGAACGTGATGATCCCGCTCGTGTACGGAGGCGTGAGGAGGCGGGACCGCCGGCCGAGGGCGGAAGCCGCGCTGGAGGCGGTGGGGCTGAAGGACCGCGTCCGCCACAGGCCCAGCGAACTCTCAGGCGGCGAGCAGCAGCGAGTCGCCATTGCCCGCGCGCTCGTGAACGAACCCTCGGTGATCCTGGCTGATGAGCCGACGGGCAACCTGGACAGCAAGGCCGGCGCGGCGATCATGGACTTGCTACAGCAGCTTCACGAGGAGCGCAAGGTGACAGTTATCCTGGTCACCCACGACCCCAACGTCGCCAAGCCGGCAGAGCGAGTGGTCCGACTGAGTGACGGGCAGGTTGACGCTGCCGCCTAGCCATCCCGGTCGTGCTGTCTGGCCAGGCCATATCCTGCGTCGGTGCGCCATGGGCTCGGCGCCTGGCATAGCTGCCAGTCCCGGGCCCGCGCTCGGCTCAGGCCGGTTCGTTCCCCGCGTGGAGCCGGGCATACTTCACGAACGCGCGGCAGGCCGCGTCCTGCCACTCTGGTCGCACGCCGATCCCCTCCAGCGACCCGTAGTAGCCGGCGATGAAGCCGCCCCCGCGGGCGCCGAGCTTCTCAACTAGGTCGTGGGCAAAGGCGTCAATGCGCGCCAGATCCCCGGAGGGTAGCACGCGCTGGATGTCAACCGGGCACCAGAAGGTCACTCTCCCGCCGAACTCCGCGGCGAGCCGCTCCACGCCATAGAGGCCGGGCTGGTCAAGCTGCAGCACCGCGATGCCGCACTCGATCAGGTCCTCCACGATGTCATAGATGTAGCCGCAGGAGTGCATCCACACGGAGAGCCCACAGTCCCGGGCATGGCCGCACAGGGCGACGAAGTACGGCCTGAAGATGCGGCGCCACATGGTGGGGCTGACCAGCAGCCGGTCCTGGGTGCCCCAGTCCTCCGCGAACATGACGGCGTCGGCGCCCGCGGCGGCCCAGTTGTCCATGCAGCGGCAGAGCAAGGCTACTACCCGCTCCGCGAGGCGATCCACTTCCTTGGGGTAGAGCAGAAGGTCGGCGAGGAAGATATCCATGCGCCGGAGGTAGCGCATGATGCTGAACGGGAAGCCGGGCAGCCCCCCGAGGTGGTAGCGATCGGATGTCTTCGCGAAACCCGCGGCGGCCTTCTCATAGCGCTTGGGGTCGTCGAACCTGGGCATGCGGTAGCGGTCGAGCTGGGACCAGTCCTGGATCGCGCCCTGCACGACTTCGCCCTGGTAGAAGTCCGTGGTGGCGGCCCACACGTTTCCCCACTCGTCCTCCCACTTGCGCCCCTCCTCTGGCGGGAAGGTGCGGCTCGGCTTCCACTCAGGGTCTGGGCTAGTGCCGCCCCAGACTATGTCGTCAGGGTAGGGCTCGGGCAATGAGAGGGCGATCCGCTCCGGGTTGCGGAACTCGATGGTTCTGAGGACGATCTCGCGCGGGCTCATGGAGGCTCCTTCCGACCGGACCAGTTCCGGCGCTCCACCAGGTTCTCCTACCGATCGCGCGGCAGGGGCCGCGGACAAGCAATCACGAGACTTGTGCAGTCAGCCCTCGAGCGGCCGTTGTCTCGGTCTTCCAGGCCGATGGGTCGGGTGCTGAGTCCGCGCGGTGCGCAACCCGTACTCGCCGCCGAGCCCTGGCCGATTCTGGCCCTTTCCGCCAAGGCCAGCGAGCGGCGTGAGCGAACCGCGCCTCACTCCAGGCGGAAGCGCACTAACTGCAGGTCCCACTCGGAGACGCTGCCGGCGGGGTGGGTCGAGGTTTCCCGCGTGACGCCGATGCCCGGGATGAAGTGGACTGCGAGCGTGCCGTTCAGACTGCGGTTGGTCAGCAGGTATACGTCCTTGTACTGCTTGCCCGAGATCGTGACCGGCTCTGCCGATTCGACGATCCACTGATAGTAGTCATCCTCACGCGGCCCCTCGCCCGCATTGGTGAAGCGCTTGCCGACGCTCAGAGGAAAGATGAACTGGGTCTCTCCATACTCGCGGAACAGGTGGCGCACCTGCTCGAGCGTGGCCCGGCCTCCAGAATCGAAGTCCGTGACCTGGCGGAGGGGGCTACCCTCGTCTCCGTAAGCCTCGCTGGCCTTGCAGACTCTGGTCCCGTCCGTGAAGTAGGTGAAAGGCGGCAGGATGCTGGCCAGTGCTCGTGTAGTGTCCCCACGGCCCAGCGTCGAGTGCAGGATGCGGAAGGATCGCGAAACCCACGCCAGGCTCGCGGATGGGCTGAGCGTTCGGACATGGATGACGCGGGCTGTGACTTCGAGTTCGGCCTCGAGCACCGTGCCCCCGCCGACGTCGGCACGCACCGTTCCCCGGTAGACCCAAGTGTTGCCGGTCTTGAGCGGGAGGTAGCGGGCTGTGGTGGGCGTAGCCGCATGTGTGGTACGTCCTGACATCAGGCCGAGAGCGAGAGACAGCACGATCAAGCGGCGAACGGCAGGTGTGTGAGTGTGTCCTGGCAATCTTCCCTCCGACCTCGAACGCGTTCCAGTCGCGAGTACGGTGCGAGTTTGCCGCGCCGATGGACTGTGGCATTCCTCCATGCCCTGGCTAGGCGGCGCTTGACAGGCCGCAGGGCATCTACAGATCCCCGCTATCGGTTCGTGTACCTGATCTCCACGCCTTCCTGCGCCTGCACGCCGAACTCGCAGTTCACGAACCTGTTGCCGATGAACTCGATGCCGACCGCGCCATATTGCCACCAGCCCAGACGGAAAGGTTTGAAGTCCGCGGGCGCATGCCCGGCCCTGATAATGGTGTTCTCGATCACCTTCGCGTTCTTGGCCGGACCATAGGGGTTGCCAATCCAGAAGGCCGGGACATTGGTGGTGACGCGGTTGTGGCGATACTCGCCGCCGTTCGAGAGAGAGACGTAGAAGGCGGCGGCCTGGGCCGTGGTGTTCAGGTCTCGCAGCTCCACCGTGATGTCGTTGTCGTAGACGTAGTTCACCCCTCCGCCGCAGTCAACCCGGACGCCGGCGGCGATGGGCCGATAGTCCGGGTAGTTGGGGTAGCTCCTTCCCACGACCTTCATCCGGTTGTGATGAACGCGGTTGTTGAAGCAGCCCGTGCCGGCCGGGCGGTCATAGTCGGTAAGGCGGATGGCGCTGGTAGTGTACTCGGTATGGTCGGTGTATTCGCAGCAGCCGTTGGCGGCCACGATCTCGAAGCTATTCTCGTGGATGTCGTTGTTCTGGCCGCCGGTGAGAATGCCAGAGCCAATCTCCGGCCTGAACACGTTCCGGTATATCTCGGCGCCAGATCCGAGCCCGAGGCTGTAGTGGTTCACGACGGTCTCGCGGTTGACGAAGAGGTTGTCGTGGATGGTTACGTTGCCTTTGCACGAGACGGAGAGATTCCCCTGGCCGCCGATGAACGTAGAGTTCGACACCTCTGAGCCGTCCGCACTGGTCAGTGAGACCGAGCAGTCGGAACCGTCGTGACGCTGGATGATGAAGGGCGCGTCGTTCTCGAAGCGGCAGTTCCGGATGGTGGCGCGAGGAACGCGAAGGGCGCCCGCGCTGATCCCGGAGGTGACGACCCTCACATTGTCGAGCACGACGCGCACCTCGTCGGTGGAGGAGAAGACGCCCCAGGAACGGATTCCCTCGAAGCCGTTCCTTATGACCCCGTTGCGGATGGTGATGGTGCAGGGGCCGGTGACGCGCGGGATCCAGCTCGCGGGCTCGGTCCCACCCGGCGTCTTGGCATAATCCGGGAAGCCGACGGGAGACCACAGCAGCAGGCTGTCATAGCTCCCCCAGGGCTGGACGGGACCCACGATGCCGATGCCGGCATCCAGCGCCGGACGGATATCCACCTCATCGAGCAGGCAGTCAGTGTCGGCATGGACGCGGATGCGGTACTTCCCGGCCGGTAGATCGCGGAGGTAGGCGAACACGAAGCCCCCGCCCAGCATGGTGTTCCCGGTCTGCGGGCAGGTCCGGCGCTTCTCATCACCATAGCTCAGATCGCAGATGACGGGCCTGCCTCTCTCGTCGTCAACCCCGACGGTCACCTTCATCTCATTCGTGAGCACCCCACACATGGCGTAGTAGGACCGATTCGCGACCGGGAGCGTGGCGTACTCGGAGACGATCTCCTCGCCCTTTGAGAGCCGCAGGATCTTCTTCCCGATGAAGGGCTTGACCTTATCCGTGTCTTCGGTCTTCGCGGAGGGCGCCATCGAGACATCCCAATGGGCCAGGCCCTCCTCGAAACCGTAGTTGGGCACGTGCTCGTACCGCCCTGCGGCGTACCACACCGTGTACCCGTTCAGGTCGAGCGTGACATCCTTCCCTACGAACAGCGCGCTCATTTCACTGCTCACGTCCCGGGTGAGCACGTACGTCTTGCCCGCCTGATCGCACGCTCCCGGACCGGTGACAGGGATTTCTCCCGGGCCCGGACTCCGATGGTTGGTGGGCCCGTAGGCGGCGGGCGCGGTTGTACCGCGGGTCAGGAGGCAGAACATGGCAAGAGCCATCAGCAGCGCTCGCTTCTTCGCCAACCGAATCCCTCCTCGCAGCGGCACAGGGGGGAGCATGGTCTCCGCCGGATGTGCGACCCCGGGTGTGTTGGTGACTTCTCCGGGAAGCATCGCCCGCCCTGCTGTGGTGCGTCTCTGGACCTATGGCGAGCACCTCGTTCTGGTGTCGGACCAGGCCACGCGGAAACGGCTCGGCCTAAGGCAGATCACCACAGAGCGCAGGGCTACTGGGGCCCGACGCCGCGCAAGTCAATAGGCCGAAAGCCGAGCCGGAGGGCAGGAGAGTCCGGCTTGAGCGCGAAGTTGTGCTGCCTGGGGTTCACGAAGCGTGGGTCGGCGATGAGGGACTGCGCATCGCGGCCGCCGGCCTGCCACTCGGCGAGCGATTTGCCAGCGAAGGTGATCGGATGGCCCGCGGCGTTGAAGTACAGGTTGTGGTCCAGGCTCACTTGCCCCTCCAGCCAGTCGCCGTCGAGCAGCGCGCCCTCGGTCCAGTAGACGATGTTGCGCGCGAAGGTGAAACTGAGGTGCGACTCAGGACGGGTGCGCTGGAGCTGGGCGCGGGCGGAGAGGGCGAAGATGTTGTTGCAGACGGTGTTCTCTTTCCCGTAATGCTGGTGGAAACCGCCGGTCTCGGTGTTGTAGACTACGTTGTCCTCCACCAGGATGCTGGTGCTCCCTTCGTCGAGGTAGATGCCCCAGCCGCCGTAGCCGCCAGGCTGGCAGCGGATGTCGTGGAAGAGGTTATGGCGGATCACCGTGCCAGGCTGGACGCCGAGCGTGTAGATCGCGCCCATGTCGCTGAGCATTCCTCGACCGATGTCGTGCGCGAGGTTGTACTCGATGACGTTGTCGCGAGCGTTCGTCGGGCCATAGCCCCAGGTCCAACCGACGGACATGGCCGAGTAGTAGGTGTCGTGGATGTGGTTGTGGGCGAGGCGATTGTCTGCGCTCTGCCCCACCCAGATGCCGACCGCCGCCGGGTAGACGATGCCGATATCGTGGATGTGGTTGTTGGTGACAGCCACGCCGCCCGTCTGGTCGGCCGCCTCCGGCCGAATCTCGGTCTCGCCGATCTTGATCCCGCCCGCGCCCATGTCGGTGATCTCGTTGTGGTCAAGGGTGATGTCGCGGCAGCCGCGCGCGAATGCGAGCGCGTAGCCGCCGAGATGCGTGAACCGGCAGCGCTGGATGGTGACCCTGTGGGCGCCGTTCGCCTCCAGCGCGGCTGGGATGCCGACGGCCGCCTGGACCTCGGTGTAGCCGTCCGCGGGGAGCGTCCAGTCCGTATACGCGAATGTGAGGCCCCGGATGGCGATATCGTGGACGAACTCGCCCTTCGCCGGATCGCCCTTGAAGCGCACGAGCTGAACCGGCGTCGAAGCGATCACTTCCGCGGCCGTCATGTCCTCGCCTGGCCGCGGCCGGTAGTAGATGTCGCCGCTCCGCCTGTCCAGGTGCCACTCGCCGGGTTGATCCAGTGCGTCGCGCGTGTTCTCCACCCAATAGCGCGGGTCGCTTTCCCACTCCGCACCCCACTGGAGCACCGGCCCGGACAGCGTCACTGTCTTTGTCGTGGGGTCAACGGACCTGATCTTCAGCCGACTCGCCGTCCAGGCCAGCAGCGGGATCACCTCCACGTCTCCCTGCTCCGCCCATGCCGGGTTGATGTCAGAGCCGCGATATCGGAAGGTCGCCGGGTCGCTGGAGGAGATCTTGCCATCCACCAGGAAGAAGCTGCCCGGGTTCGGCGTTCTGGCTCGCTGAGCACGCCGCCCGTTGACAAAGAGCTGACCGAACTCCCACTCTCCCTCTGCCACCCCGGCTGCGAGGTTGCTTCCCTCGACTGCGCTCGGGACAGGCCGCAGCCCCCGCTGGGCTGGCACGTAAGCCGTCCACGAACCGCCTTCGGTCCTGGTCCAGCCGGCGATGCGGCGGCCGCCGCTCAACACCGGTGTCTCGCCGCGGGAGGCCTGGTAGGTGACCGGATGCTCTTTCGTGCCGGAATCCAGGGGGGTGAACACGAGCGGCTCCGAGAGGCGATAGACGCCGCCGCGAATGGAGACGATGATGGGCCGCGCGGCGCGAACTGCCGCGGGCAGGGCCCGGATCGCATCGCGGGCGCGCGTGATGGTGGCAAAGGGGCCGTCGCTCATCTCGGCGTTGGCGCTGCGCCGCCTACCGGACCACCCGTCGTTGCCATCGGCAGCGACGTAGAACCTAACGGGCCGAGGTGACTGAGCGCGCACAGTGTTTCTCCTCTCGCCGCCCCCGAGAGCGCCGGCGGGCAACAGCAGACAGACGATCAGCACCGCGTGCACGCGGTGGCACGAAGTCATTCCCTCTCCCGGTGTTCCCAGATGGTCCTGTTCACGATGCCCGGGCATTGCCGCCGACCCGAGCGAGGCGGCTACAGCGCCTTGGCCACCTCCGGCAACCACTCATCGAAGCCCTTCATGTCGTAGGAGAAGGTGCAGAAGCCGGCCGCGCCCACCGCACGGGCCGCCTGGATCTGGGCGACGAGGTCGCGTGGTGAAGGCAAGAGGAAGGCGCCCAGTCCCGCGTACACGGGCAGGCGACCTGCTGCGAACGCGACCTGCTGCTGCACCGCGCGGCGCAGACACTCGATGTCGGATGTGTAATCCATAGGACAGATGAAGTCCAGCCAGCCCTTCTCCGCCCAGCTGAACCAATCCTGAGCCACGTCCCGGAGCGCGCCCCAGGTGCTTCCCCAGGAGGCGAGCGATACCCGTGCCGACGGCTGGAGGCGGCGCGCCTCTTGCGCGATCTCCTCGACCAGGGAGGATATCAGCCCCCGCCGGAAGCTCGCCCAGGCCAACACCCACGGACCTCTGTCGTGCCAGCCCGTCCCCAGCACATCTTCCGGGTAGTTGACGTTCCGCGCGCCGCTCTGCTTCTCGAACGAAGCCTTGCAGCGGGGGCAGAAGCAGAACTGACGGTTGGGGAAGCGCATGTAGTCGAAGTGGACCCCGTCCACCTGGTAGCGCTCGATCAGCTCGAGCATGGCCCGCTTCTCAACTGCGCGGTTGCGCTCGTCAGAGGGGCACATCCAGTGACAGCCCAGGCCGGCCTCGGTGGCCGGTTTGCCTTCGGGGTTGAGCTGCACCCGGCCGTCGCGGACATACTCGTCGAGCCGCTCCTGGGGGGCGCGCCACATCGCCCAGTTGATCCGCCAGACGTGGACCTCTACGCCGTGGTCGCGGGCCGCCTGCAGGCAGAGCGCCAGCTCATCGCGGCGGGGGCCGGAGGTCTGCTCTCCTCTCCGCTCCGGGACGACCCAGGGCAGCACTTCGCTGTCATACATGGCGGTGCCGCCGGTGCTCATACAGGGGATGATCTTGGTGAAGCCATGCTTGCTCAGATTCCCCATGATGGCTTGCCAGTCTCGACCGGGGCGGTCCTGCATCCAGGTCGCGCGGATTCCCCCGGGGGAATCCGCGGGTGTTGCCCGCACACCGGCTGCGGGGTTGCTGCGCAGCCCCCGCTGGAATGTGTCCGGCATTCTGCACTCCCTTCGTCGGCGTTGGGGGCGCCCAAGCGCCTCGCCTAGCGCGGATGATTCGACGTCCTGTCCGAAGACTCACCTGCCTGCTACCGCGTTTCGCCGAAAGAAGTAACGGCACCCGCGCATTCCCCGCCGGGGAATGCGCGCCTCGAGACGCGGACAGGCCACGCCGCAGACGGCCGCAGGGCTGTGCCGCCGTTACCCAGCGGCGGGGATGCGGAACGACCCCGCAGCCGGTTGTGCCGGTCACTTCGCCGCGAGACCGCTCCACCCTTGCTGGGGCCTGTTCCTGCAAACCCTTCAATGCTGAACAGCCCTGTAACTCCAGAAGTGAACACTCTGTCATGCTGTGAACTGCGCGACGATCGTGCCGGAGTCGAGGGTTGGCCTCGGGCTGCAGGACAACAGGCCACCCCGAGGGAAGGGTCCAGGCCGCGGGCGAGAGTGGGTGAGGCAGGCGATGGAGACGGGCAGGCGCACCTACACGTACAAGACTGTCGGAGGCTGTAAGATCAGGGCGGACGTGTACGCACCCGGCGATCCGGGCCCGCGTCCGGTGATCGTCTGGATTCACGGGGGTGCCCTGATCATGGGTGGGCGCGATGAGCTGCGGGCCTGGCAGCGAGACGCCTATCTGGCCGCTGGGTATCAGGTGGTCTCCATTGACTACCGACTAGCCCCGGAGAGCAGGCTGCCCGCGATCATTGACGACCTCGAGGATGCCTGCCGGTGGGTGCGCCAGAGGGGGCCGCGGCTGTTCGAGGCCGACCCGCAGCGCATGGCAGTGATCGGACACTCAGCAGGTGGCTACCTTACCCTCATGGCCGCAGTTCGGGTCACCCCGCGGCCCCAGGCCGTGGTCTCCTTCTACGGCTACGGGGACATCGTCGGCGCCTGGTACAGCCGCCCCGACCCCTTCTACCTCCAGCAACCGCTGGTGAGCGAGACGGAAGCGCGCGCCGGTGTGGGCACGAGGGTGATCTCGGAGACCGAGGAGCACGCGAGGCGCGGCCGCTTCTACCTCTACTGCCGCCAACAGGGAATCTGGCCCAGGGAAGTGACGGGGCGCGATCCGGCGGCCGAGCCGGAGTGGTTTGGGCAGTACTGCCCGGCGCAGCAGGTTACCGGCGAGCACCCGCCCGCGCTGCTGCTGCACAGAGATCGGGACACAGATGTGCCCCACGCGCAATCGGTGATGATGGCGACGGCCCTGGCGGACGCCGGCGTTGAACACGAGCTCATCACGATCCCGGACGGGCAGCACGGATTTGATGCCGAGCCGACACCGGCAGCCAGGGATGCCCTCCAGAGGGTGCTCGACTTCCTCAGGCTCCACCTCTGAGCGGCGAGGGCTCGACCCCAGCCGCGGCCGTCCGCGGCAACAGGGCCCGCGAGTGACTCCGGGCCGAGACCGCAGCCGGAATCGGACGGCGACGTCGAACGCTGTATTCAGCCATGAAACACTGAGCGGTCGCCTTCGCGATCGCCGTCTGATCGCTGCATCGGGATCGCGCCCTCGCGCGCCTCTAAGCTCGGCGGGTGCTGGGAACGAAGGTGTCGAAACACCGTGCGAACCGAGGTGCTAAGGCTGGGAGCGCACAGAGTGGTTGATCAGCTACCAAGTCTGCTTCTGACGGCGTTGCTGCTGGTGTCCTTCTGCACGGCGAACGCGGGGCCGCGGAAGTCCTCCGACCCCGCCGCCTCGAACCCGAACGTCTTCTTCCGCGACGATTTCGAGACCGGCGACCTCAGCAAGTGGGACAGTCGCGGGCGCAATCCCTCAGACCCGAACGTAAGAGTGATCTCCGACCCGGCGAACGTGTTCTCGGGTAAGTGCGCGCTGGAGGTCACGGGCACCAAGGGCCTGGAGACTGGCGGCTCGGTCGCCACCTGGTTCATGCCCGGCTATGACACCGTATACGCCCGCTGGTACTGCAAGTTCTCCTCTGATTTCGATCAGGGCAACTTCATGCACTTCAACCGCCTCATGGGCGGCCCGCCCGGCGACTACTTCGCGGCATTCGGGCATGCCGGCACCCGCCCGAACGGCCGCGACCGCTTCTCCACCGGGATCGAGCCATGGCGCGACTACGGCAGGCACACTCCCCCCGGCGCGATGGCCTTCTACACCTATGGAGTTTCTTGCATTACAGTGATACGAGGCATAATGCAAGAAACTCCTCAGCGCAGAGCGTGACGCTTCTACAGGAGATTCTCTTGTATTGCGGTTGTCACCGTAATACAAGAGAATCTGTACTACCCCGACATGCGACAGTCCCGCGACGGCCACTACTGGGGCAACATGTTCTTCACCGAGCCGGTCGTCACGCTCGGACGCAACCGCTGGTACTGCATCGAGATGATGGTCAGGTGCAATACCCCCGGCAAGGCGGACGGCGAGCAGGCGGCCTGGATTGACGGCAAGGAAGTCGTTCACGTCACCGGCCTGCGCTGGCGCGATATCGAGGAGCTGAAGGTGCACTGCTTCCGCCTCTCGCTCTATCTGCACGACAGCCCGAAGACCAACCGCGTCTGGTTCGACAATGTCGCCGTGAGCCATACCTACATCGGCCCGGCGACATAACCCGTGCGCATCATCCTCAGCTTCGATACCGAAGACTTCACCGACCCCGCCTCCAATGACGCGCTGCTGCGCATCTGCCGGACGCTCAGCGAGCGCGAGGTTGAGGCCACCTTCGGCCTGGTCGGCGAGAAAGCCCGCTTCCTCCGCGATCTGGGCCGCCGGGATGTGATCGAGGCACTGAGTCGTCACTGCATCGCCTACCACACCGACAATCACTTTCTCTTCCCCGACAAGTCGCGCCGGCCGTGCTTCGCCTCCGAGATCGTCGAGCAGTGCGAGTGGGAGGAGGCGGTGCGCTGGTTGGTGGCCACTGAAGCGCGTGGCCTGGCCGATATCGAGGGCCTCTTCGGCCGCCGGCCGATCACCTTCCTGCGCACCTGCGGCGACTCCGCGCCGCAGATTCAGGAGGCCCACCGCCAGCTCGGTCTGAAGGTCTTCGCCTACGGCCCGTCTCTCTACGAGCGCCGCCGGCACATCGCACATTACGCCAACGCGCTCTGCGTGTCACTGCCGCTGGTGTCCGAGGAGTTGACTTACAGGGGCGAGGGGCCGGCGCAGCTGGACCGGTTCGCGAAGGCCGGCGAGAGGCTTGTCAACATCCGCTTCCACCCCTGCCGGTTCATCAGCGACCAGTGGTGGAGCGTCGTCAACTACCTCGACAACGCCGATCCGCCGACCCGGCCACCCTACCGGATCGCGCCTCGGGTCCCGCCCGACGAGACGGACCAGCGCATCCGGCGCCTGGGAGAGCTAGTGGACTATGCGCGGCAGAGGTACGGCGCAGAATTCACGACCTATGATGAGCTCTGGCGGCGAGCGCCGCGCAACCCCGTGTTCCTATCGCGGTCGCAGGTGCGTGAGGCGGCCCACCTCGTGCGCCAGCGGCTCAGCTACCTGCGCTTGAACGGAGTCACGCTCAGCGTCGCCGAAGCATTCGGCGCGGTGATTTGGGCGACCATACACCCCGATGCGGAGCAGATCCCGCTGCGTTCGCTCGTCGGCCCCGTCGCCCTCCCGCGCCCGGACGCCGCCGACGCCACACCCGGCGCGCAGCTGGCACCCGGCGACGTCGTCCGCGCCTGCCGCGAGGCTGAGAGTGTGATCGAGTCCAAGGGCCGCGTCACGCACGAAGCGATGCTGCACACCACCCCCGCCCGCCCGGCCGCCCTCCTCAGAGTTGCCGCCGCCCAGCTCCTTGGCGAGGCGGCTATCGCTGAACCCGCTCCCGTCTACCCCGAGGGCTTCGACGACATCCTGCGCCAGTGGGACGAAGCCAACTATGACATGGTCGCCTTCTTCCCCAACCGCAACCGCCCCGCACCCAACACCAAGCTGGCTATCAAGCTGCAGTACTGGACATACAAGCCGGGGGAGTAGCCGCCAGGACCCTCAGGCTCCGGGAGAGGGAGGATGACCGAGTCTGTCTCTACGCCCTGACGGCCGGGCCAGGCTGAGGCCAGCGGCAGAGCCAAGGCGAAGGGGAGAGCGAAGGCTAGCCTGGGCTATTCAGGTCACAAGGCCTCGTCAAAGGTGTCCCGGGCCCGCGCCGCCGTCGGGTCGGGGGAATGAGCGGGTGTCGTGCTGCCTGCGCGCGCCGGCTTGGTGCGATGCTGCGCGGGCAGGTGATCGTGCAGACCTTTGCCGCTGTGGATGCCGCGGTAGCTGAAGTTGACGAGGAGCCTCCCGAGGAACTTCCTGCGCACGGTGAAGCTCCGCTTGAGGATCGAGGGTATGGAGTAGAAGCGGCCGTAGACGTACTTCTGCCCCTCCCTCAGTTCGAGGTGCGTCATGTGCCGGGGACGGAACACCGCGTTGCTCATGGTGTAGTGCGACCAGTCGTGATCCAGAATCCTGTTCTCGCCCTCGAGCTGCTGGCGCGTCTCCGTGCCCGGGAAGGGAGTGAGCACGGCGAACTGGGCCGCGACCAACTTGTGGCGCTGCGCGAACTCCACTGTCCTGGCGAAGACGCCGCAGTCATCTCCATCGAGCCCAAGCACGAATGAGCCGATGATCTCGATACCGGCCTTGTGGATCGTGGTGATGGCCGCACCCATGTCAGTCCCCACGTTGGGGACTTTGTGCGTCGCTCGCAGGTTCTCTTCCGAGAGCGATTCCAGGCCCACGAACATCGCCTGGCAGCCACTCCGCGCGGCGAGGGAGAGCAGCTCGGGATCCCTGGCCATGGTCAGGTCGGCCTGGCCGATCCAGCGGCGCTTGAGCGGGATCAGCGCTTCGAACAGCTCCTTCGCCCGCCGGGCATGACCGGCGATGTTGTCATCCACGAACCCGACCCATCCACCGGACAGTGATCGGACTTCCTCCACCACCTCGGGAACGGGGCGGAAGCGGTACTTCCTCCCCGACACCGTGCTCACCGTGCAGAAGGCGCATGCATTCGGGCACCCTCGCGCGGTCTGCACGGTATTCGTGGTGAGGTACCGCTCGACCCGGAGCAGCTCTCGGCGCGGACGAGGGAGGCCTGAGAGATCGGCATAGCCATCATGCGTGTAGCGAGGCCTCAGACGGTCGGCTGCCAGGTCCGCCAGCACCTGCCGCCAGACCGGCTCGGCCTCGCCAACCACAACCGCGTCGGCGTGAGCGGCGGCCTCATCGGGCAGCACCGTGGGGTGAATGCCACCCATGACCACTGGTATGCCTCGCAGGCGAAAGGCGTCGGCGATGGCATAGGCGCGGGGTGCTGAGGCAGTCATACAGCTAATCGCCACCCAGTCGGTGGCGGAGTTGGTATCTACCCGCTCGACGTTCTCGTCTATCAGCCGCACGTCCACGTCCGGCAGCGTCAGGCCCGCCAGCAGGGGCAAGACCAATGGAGGCGCCAGCACCTTGCCGCCACCCCACCAGCCTTGCGACCACGCAGGTGCGATGATGAGCAGCCTCGGTCTGTCTTTCGTCATGTTCGTCTCACAGTCAGCCCTCCCAATCGGGCTCGTGCTGTCCTATGGAGTTTCCTGCATTACTGCTGCGCGGTTGCTGCGCAGCCCGCGCGGTATGGTGATGCGAGCCATAATGCAGGAAACTCCTCAGCCCAGAGCCTGACGCTTGTACAGGAGATTCTCTTGCATTACGGTCATCACCCTAATGCAAGAGAATCTGCAGAGAGATCATCCGACAGTAGGGCAAGACTTGATGTATTCGACGAGTTCTTTGGGGTTCGCCAGCGCTAGCCCCACCGAGCTGTCGGCCGCACCGTAATAGAGCCTGAATTCGTTGGCGTCTCGATCCAGGATTGCGCCGGTCGGGAAGACAACGTCGGGAACGTCACCCAGTCGCTCGTAGGGCTCCTGTGGGCCAAGCACCCACTCGTCGCTCCGGCGGATGACCTTCCAGGGCTGCTCCAGATCGAGCAGGGCCAGGCCGACTCGGTAGATCGCGCCGGCGGCGGTGCTTCTCACCCCGTGATAGAGAATCAGCCATCCCTCGGCTGTCTCGATCGGCTGGGTGCCCAATCCAACTCGGCGGCTATCCCACCATCCGGGCCTGGTATGAAGGAGAACCCGATGGTCTCCCCAGTGCTTCAGGTCTGGCGAGAACGACATCCAGATATGCGCCTCTCCTCTGATGATAGGTCGATGGATCAGGGCGTAGCGGCCGCCGAACCGACGGGGCAACAGACACGCATCCTTGTCCTCAGGCGGCACCATGGCTCCGTACCTGGTGAACTCGCGGAAGTCTTTCGTGGTGGCGAGCGAGACCAGTGGACCCCCCTCCGAGAATGATACGTATGTCACCGCGTATTGTTCCGCTTCCTCCAGCCACACGATCCGAGGGTCCTCGAGGGCCCACTGCTCTTCCCGATAGTCGAGATCAGGCAGGAGCGTCGGATGGGCATCTATCTGCCAGTCGGTCTTCCCATCCGTGCTTCTTGCGGCCGAGAGATGAGAGAACCCCCGCATGTCCTCGACCCGTACCAGCAGCAGCGTCTTGCCGTCCACTTGCACGGCGCCCGGGTTGAACACGGCATTCGCCGGATAGGGCCATTGGGCGGCTGTCAGGATCGGATTCCCCTCGTATCGGGAGAACAGGCCCCTGGGCATCCTGCCTTCGCCGAACGCTTTCTCCCAGTCCCAAGGGAGCATTGACATCTTCCTCCTCGCCGCTCGATCACACGGTCTGCGGAGTGGCGTCCTCAATGACCTGTCCCATCAGTGCCTGGTCGGCCACCTTCTGCAGCGCCTCCGCCATGGCGAGCCGCGCCAGCAGCAGGCAGACCGCGGACTCCGCCCCCCGGTTCTGATTCACTCGCCCCTCCATGAGGGCATCGAAACAGCCGCCTGTCTCGGGGTCATACAGGGACAGCCCTTGCAGATTGCGCCCGAAGAACCATTCCAGCGCGCGCCAGGCGCGGCGCAGGTGCTTCACATCACCGGTCGCGTCGTAGCCGGCCAGGGAGGCCTCCACCATGAGGCCCGCCTCGATCGGCTGCTGATCGTAGCGCGCGGGGGTGGCGCTGCCGTCCGGCTGCAGCCACTCGCGATTGCCAACCACCGCGAGCGTGTCGCGGATGGAGGTCTTCTCCACCAGGAAGTCCATGGCGCGCTCGGCGGTGGCCAGATACTGCTCGTCGCCGAGGAGCTGGTGGGCGCGGTATAGTGCTTTCGGCAAGGCCGCGTTGGCATAGGTGAACTCGGGCAGAATCCACTCCCAGCCGGGCCGCGCGTGCTCGTGGCAGCGATGCACGAGGTAGTCGGCCAAGGGCCGGGCCAGCTGCTGCGCCCGAAGCTCATCGCCCGTGTTGGAGCGGGCCCACCAGTGCAGCCCGACGATGCAATAGGCCTTGCTGCGAGGATGCTCCAGCGCCTCTACCCAGGGAAGCGCTTGGTGGAGCATCCGCTCCGCCGGCCCCACCAGACCGCTCTCGGTCGGGTTTGCGAGCACATGGGCCAGCGCCCACACGGCCCGGCCGAAGGCATCTTCGGAGCCCACCGTGTCCATCGGCCTGCGGTCGTAGGAGACGAAGTTGTGGAAGCGACCCTCCGGAGTCTGTGCGTACATCAGAAATGCCAGGTAGCGGTAGGCCAGGTCGCGGCTCGACTGGTCTCCATAGAGCCGATGGTGCTTCACTGCCACCACCAGGGCGCGGGCGTTGTCATCCGTGGTGTAGCCGGTGCGGAAGTCTGGGATGCTGTAGTTGGCGTGCTGGATCAGCCCGAAGCAGTCGGTCATCCGCGCCAGGTGATCCAACGAGACAGGTTGGTTCAGCTCGGGATGGATCATTGCGCGGCGCTCCCCGCAACGGCCGGCGGTGCTGGAACGACGACGGTCCTTGTTGCCGATACCCGGCGCTGCGGACGGGGCCGCTGGTTGAATACTTCGCGCAGCAAGTTCCGATAGCGTGCCCCGACCTCCGTCCAGAGCAGACGCTGGCCATAGGCACGCGTCCGCCACTCCAGCTCGGCCTGCAGTTCCGGAGCGTCCAGTACGCGCAACATCGCCTCCGAGATGGACTCCGCGCTGGCGAAGTCCACCAGCAGGCCCCGATCTCCCCCCAACAAGAATCTGGCATGGAGGTAGGCCGTAGAGATGATCGCCCTTCCCGCGGCGACCGCGTAGGCAAGCGTCCCGCTGCAGATCTGGTGCGGGTTGATATAGGGAGTGATGTAGATGTCGCTGACCGCCAGGTAGCTGATGATCTCGTCCTTGGTCAGGTAATGGTTCACGAACCGCACCGAATCCTCGACGCCCAGTTCGCCGACCAGGCGGGTTAGCGACTCGCGGTACTCGTCTGCGCCGTTGCGGATCGCGCCGGGGTGGGTCTCACCGACGATCAGGTAGACCAGCTCTGGATGACGGCGAAGCACCTTTGGCAGCGCCTGGATGGCGTACTCCAGCCCCTTGCCAGCCCCCACCAGGCCGAACGTGCACATCACCTTCTTGCCGTCGAGGCCCAACTGCTGCTTGATCGCCTCCCGTGGCTGGGTAGAGGGTGATGGGGCGCCGTGGTTGATGAAGGCGACTTTCCTCGGCACGACATCGTAGTCCTGGCGCAGGATCTGGGTGGCGATAGGGTTCATCACCATCACCCGCTCCGACTTCTCCGCCAGCGCCCGGACCATGTCGCGGGTCTTCTGGTCGGGCTTCGGAAGCACGGTATGGAGGTTGGTGACCACCGGCTTGGCAATGGTGCTGAGGAACCGGTACATGCCCCGGCCCTCCAGGCCGCCGTAGATGCCGAACTCGTGCTGGATGCTGACCACGTCTGCCGGCGAGTCGTTGATGAACTCGGCGGCAGCCTGGTAGTCCCTTTCGTTTCGATCATCCACTACGTGGACGACTGGGCGCGAGTACCGATGGTACCTGGCGCCGCCCTCCATGGCGATCACGACTGGCTCGGGGAACGCGCCGCCGCCGCCAGTGGCATGTATCAAATCCTCACAGAAGGTGGCAATCCCGCATTCCCGCGGCGGATAGGTGCTGAGATAGGCCACTTTGACCTCCTCGGCTCGTGCCGTAAGAACGCGCGCTTTCAGGGCGTCTACGTATCCCCTCGCCACAATCATAGCTGTCCTTTCCGTCTCCACCGCCGCGAGCGGTCGTCGTGGCTGAGCACCAGGCGTCGGCCAGTCAGCTGCCGTCTTCCTCAGCGGCCAAAACGCCTCTTGCGAGGACGCCTTGCAGCCCGCTTGGCGGCCCCTGCGGCACGGCGTTGCTGCAGGCAAGGCCGACAGGCGCGAGGCTGCGGATAGCCTGCGCGGCCATCCGCAGCCTGCTCAGCAACCGAGTAGGCGAAGTCCTGTCCGCAGAACTCGCAAACCAGTACGCTGTCGGGCATGACTACCAGCGGCGACCACCACCGCCACCAGAGCGTCCGCCACCACCGCCACTGCGCTCGGACCGAGGACGGGCCTCATTGACAGTGATGGAGCGACCGTCCACATCACGGCCGTTCATGGCGGCGATCGCAGCCGCCGCCTTGTCCTCGGGGACGTCCACGAAGCCGAAGCCCTTGTCGCCGATGAGCCGGACTTCGGTCGGCTCGTACTCCGCGAACAACGCGCGGAGTGAGCTCTCGCTCGTGGAGTAGCTCAGGTTCCCAACATACAGACTCTTACTGGCCATAGTGGCCTCCTTTTGCCCCCGGCCTGGCTCCGGGGTAACAGCTTGATCGGTACTGCTCAAGCGCCGACTCCCTCACCGCGTGCCAGGGCGTGGGGCAGCGGAAGCGTGGCGCATAATGACTGGGCGACTACCTTCGTCGCCCTCGGGCCGGCGAGCGTCGCGCACCGCGTGGGTGCAGGCGGGACCTGGCAAGTGTCGTCGAGATGCGAGCAGGCTCGGGCTCTGTCAACCCCACCACGGCCACCCGGGGCAACTGCCCGCCGAGAGTGCGTTCAATGCTCGCCAGCGCAGCGGCGTCCTCGGGGCTCGCCAGGGTGAGGGCATCACCCGACGCTCCGGCTCGCGCCGTCCGCCCGATCCGGTTCAGATACTCGGACGGCAGGGCAGGGATGTCGTAGTTGACCACATGAGTGACTCCCTCCACATGGAGGCCGCGAGCGGCCACATCAGTCGCCACCAGCACTCGCACAGAGCGCTGGCGGAAGCTGTCGAGGGCCTGCTCCCGCTCGCGTTGGCTGCGATCACCGTGGATGCAGGCCGTCTTCAGCCGCTCGCGCTGAAGACGAGTGGCCAGAAGATCGGCGCGGTACCGGGTGCGAACGAAGACCATCACGCTCTCCATGGCATCGCGGTTGAGCAGCTCCAGCAGCAAATTGGTCTTCAGCCCCGACGGCACCATGTATACGAACTGGGACACCGTCGCGGGCGGAGCGGAAGGGGAGCCGATCTCGACGTGGGTCGGGTTCCGCAGGATCTCCGCATATGCCACCTCCATCAGCGCGATCGGCATGGTGGCGGAGAAGAGCATGGACTGGCGTTCCCGCGGCAGCAGCGCCAGGATGCGTCGCAGGTCCGGGATGAACCCCATGTCCATCATCCGGTCGGCCTCGTCCAACACCAGCACTTCGACGGCGTCCAGCCGAGCCGAGTGGCGGCGGCAGTGGTCGAGCAAGCGACCAGGCGTCGCCACCACGATTTCATAGCCGGCTCTCAGGGCCTCGTGCTGGGGGGCCATGCTGACGCCACCGTACACGGCCATCGTTCGCAGGGGTGTGCCGTGCGTGAGCATCACGCACTGCTCAGCGGTCTGGGCCGCGATCTCACGAGTGGGAGAGAGGATCAGCGCTCGCGTGCGACCGCTCCGGCCGCCGCGCAGGCGCTGGATCAGTGGGAGCAGGAAGGCAGCGGTCTTGCCGCTTCCCGTCTCGGCCGTGGCGATGACATCGCCGCCGGCAAGCGCGAGAGGGAGTACTTCCTGCTGGATGGGGGTTGGATCACCGAAGCCCATCCAGCGAGTGGCCTGAACAAGCTCGGGGGAAAGACCAAACTGGGTGAAGATCGTCGTTGCCTCGCAGGCTAGAGGAAGTCAAATCGCCACAGCGGCGCTCTTCTAGCCGACGAGGTGACTCGCTCTTGACTGTGCCCTTTGGCCTTGACTGGTTGCTATCCGACCAGTCAGACATGGACACTACAACCAATATACCACAATCTCCGACGCCGGTCAAACGCTACGGTCGGGATCGCGCAGACTGCGGCTGCCAAATGGCAGTGGGACACCTTCAGACGGCTGGCGAGCTTGCATAGCTCGACCGCCCATTCTACTATGTAAGGCCTCTGGGCGGCGCCTCCGGCCGCCGTTCTCTTCGGGCGAGCGTGTCTGCCGCACGTCCGTCACCCATGTAACCGGTCCGCACAACTCCCGGCCGAGGGGGCGGCCGGAGTCGGGGGTGGCCGGGGCCACCAATCGCGGCGAGCGGTGGACCCAGCCGGAGGAGTCAGCCAACACGCTTGCACTCCACCTCGCGCGACGAGTTCTCGCCCAGACTGCCCAGGTGCCGGGCCCACTCGATGACAGCCCCTTCCCGGCACGGGACAGGGGTGGCAAGGAGGCGGGCTCGGCGCCTGCAGATGGAGTCCCCGGCCGGTGCGCGGGCTAGGGCGACTCCGGCGGCTGGAGCACAGCAAGCACCGTCTTGTAGGCGCGCACCGCGAGCTCGGCCGCGAGCTGGATCTGCTCGTCACCTGCTTCGATGTTTGCGCGCCGGGCTGGCAGGGTGACGCTCGGCTGGAGAATGGCGGCGGCCAGGCGCACAGCGATCTCTTGGTTGGACATGGTTTCCTTCCTACTACTGTGAGCGGTAGCAAGGCCCTTTTCGGCGCGGACGCGGGGCCTACCTATCACCACGAGGGCGGCGTGATCCGACACCTGCCAAACCGGGGTTGCCGCCGGGATGCCGACCCGTCTCTCGCTCATCGCCCAAGCGACCTTCCGCGTGCCACAGGGCTCCCAGACCAGTGCGTCGCGGCTCCACACCTACGGGAGATCAAAGGGCAAGGCCTCCAGGATCGGCCAACCCGCGCGAGGGACTCCTGGCAGGGCAGCGAACTGACGCATGACTCTATGGCATGGAGGCGAGAGATGAAACGGCCAGTCGCGCTGCTGGTGGTGTGTGTGGCGATGGGGATGGCGGCGGTGATAGTCATCGGCGCGGAGACGCCGGTGGCCGCGCCTCAGGAGATCACGCTCCCCGCGCCGGTGACGAAAGGGACGATGTCGGTGGAGGAGGCGATTGCCAAACGGCGCTCGGTGCGCGGCTTCCAGACGAAGGCGCTGGCCGAGCAGCAGATCGGGCAACTGCTGTGGGCGGCACAGGGGATCACCGATGTGGCCACCGGGCACCGCGCGGCCCCCTCCGCGATGGCGATGTACCCGCTTGCGGTGTACGTGTTCCGGGCCGACGGCGTGTTCGCGTATGAGCCGAAGGGACACAAGCTGCTCCGCCTCTCCAGCCAGGATCGGCGCGCGGAGGTGACGCAGCAATCGCGCGGCGGAGAGGCGGCCCCGGTGACCTTCGTCTTCACGGGAGACCGCAGCAAGATGGGGTCGCGGATGGCGGAGATGGCGGACCGGTTCATCTACCTGGAGGCGGGACACGCGGCGGAGAACCTCGCGCTGGAGGCGACCGCGCTGAGGCTCGCCACGGTGACGCAGGGCGGGATCAACCAGGCCGCGGTGGCGAAGGTGCTGGACCTGTCCGCGACGGCGGTGGTGATCTATGCGATGCCGGTGGGGTATCCCGCGGCGCGGTGAAACGGCCTCAACACAAAGACACGAAGAGCGCAAAGGGGGAAACTGCGGCGGGGAGGGAAAGGCACCGTCCCCGCTGTACTTAGCTCCCGCTAGAGCTGGCTCTGCGCCGCCTCGATGAAGGCGAGCATGCTCTCCAGCGGCACATCGGCCTCCACCGCGTGCGCGGCAGCGAACACGCAGCCGCCTGTCGGTGTCAGCCGCCGTAGCCAGCACCGCGACCATGTCCACCCCTCTGCGCCACGAACCCCGAAAGCTGGTTCCTGTGCGTCGCGGATAGCGGTCAGAACCGCGGGTCATTCTGCGCTGGCCCGGGTCAGAGCAAGGCTGCGGCGGTGGCAGGGCGAAATCACCACTTCACCAGGCCCCACAGGTCGACCGATGGGAGTGCCTCATGTGCAGACACATTGGGCTGCTAGGCGCAGCGGCGATGCTTACCGGGCTCGTGTGCTTGGGGCTGAGCGCGGCCGAACAGAGTGTCAAGCGGGATCCCAGACTCGCGAAGCAGGCCATCCTCGAGGGGCTCCGTGCGGCTCAGCAGATACCCGATGCATCCCGGCGAGACTGGACCGTGCACTGCGTGGTGCTGGCCCAGGCGGGCATTGACCCGGAGGGGGCGCTAGCGGTCGTGCGGAGCATAGGCGTGGAAGGCGAACACAAGGGGATTGTCGGGTTCATCCTCGGCGAGGCCTCCGCGCGGGATCCCAAGTTGGGCCTGCGTCTGCTGACCGCATGCGAGAGGGAGTATGGTTCGCGCGAGGATCTTGCACGCGTTGCCGAGTTGGTGCGAGCCCGCGCGAGGTTCGCCGATGACCCTGACTCCTTCCTTACCGGCGATGACGACGCGCTGTCACGTAACGTAGAGATGCTTGTCCAGGAGGACGCGGACCGAGCCTGCCAGGCGGCTCAACGGATCCGGGATCCGCAGAAGCGAGACGCCGCGCTGGACCTTGTTGTCTTGAGGCCCCCCAGAAGGGGCTGGACTGCCGGGGATATGGAGAAGCGGCTCCTGGCAGCGAAGGCGATCCAGGACAAAGCGCTCCGCGACCGCGCGCTGGCGGAAGCGCTCACAGCTCTAGCTTCCCAGTCCCCGGAGCGTGCTCTCGACATACTGGCAGAGGTCGAGTCCGCCGCCGCGCATGACGAGGCCCTGGAGATGATCGCGATCGAGTTTGCCCATCACGGACAGCCGCTCCGTGGCCTCGACCTTGCGCGAGCGATCGTGGGCGAGGAACTGCGCGAGGGTGCGCTAGCCTACGGCGTCCTCGCAGGGCTAGCCCCTGTTGACGCGGACAGAGCGCTGGCCATGGCGGACGCCATCAAGGGGGCCACGGCTCGGCTCGCGGCACAGCAGAGCGTGGTCGCCGCCCTCTGTCGAGTGGACCCAGATCGGGCCCTGGGGCTTGCCCGCGAAGCGCCTGAGACGGCGCGAGCCCTGTTGCTGATGGGCATGTTCGGACCATTGACAGAGGTGGGACGAGGCGAGGAGGCCTTCCGGATGGCCGCCGCGATCGAAGCTCTTGAGCAGAGGCGGGGGGCACTGGAGGCGGTGCTGGCGGTGATGGCGCGTCAGGAACCCGCGAAGGCGGCCGCCCTCGTCGAGCAGGTGACGCCTGGCGACCGGCGCGAAGAGGCGATGGGGATCTTGGCCGCGAATCTGACTGGGATATCGCCCGAAGACGCCCTGAACATGGCGCGGCGCATCAAGGATCCGGAACGGCGGGCTTTCGCGCTCAGCCGCATAGGGAGCTTCCTCACTCCGAGGTGATGATCGGGGAGCCGCCTCGACCAGCGCCACGCCCCATCACGGCGGGGGCTCGCGCCAGGCTGCCACCACCTGGCCGGCGAGGCGGCGCACCAGCGCGCGCCGCGCGGGTGAGAATCGGTAGAGGCGCACCCGCTGGTAGTCCCATCTCACTTGGTCGGTGACCACGCTGCCGGAAGTGCCGTCCACCACAGTGATGCGGACCCCGCCGTAGAACCTATGCTGCGAGACCGGGACCGGTACGGTCGGCTCCTCTCCGCGATAGGGCCTGGGGTGACGCTCGGGCTTCTCCTCAGGCCACGGAATCCCGGAATCCACGCTGCCGAGCTTGCTGTTCTGCGTGACGGCCACACCCGGGACGACCACGTAGGCGGCATTCATCCGCTGCGCTAGCGCCGCCAGCTTCTCCGAGGGCGGCATGGAACCGGGAGAGGCGGCGCCCAGTGCTACGGCGGCCGCGGCATCCATCACCTCCTTTGCAGATATGACCACGAAGCCGCGTCTGCCGAGCTCCTCGGTGAGGGCTGTCCGAAGCAGAGGGACGATATCGGGGTAGTCGGACGGCGTAGCCGCGTCCAGGACAGCCACGCGGCGAGGCCGGAACTGGTAGCGCACGACCAGGCTCCTCCCCGCATCCGCCGCCGTGAACTTCATGCTCCCGTCCGGGCGACACTGGAACTGGCCGCGCTGTGGTTCACCTTCGGATCTCTCCAGAGGCTGGCCCTTCTCCGGGACGATCCGGATTGTGTCAGCGCAGACGAAGGTGGAGTGCGGAGAGCGCCACAACCCATCGTCCGGCACCCTCACTTGAGCCTCAACCTGGACAGGCGCGAGCACACCCAACTGCGGGGCTGATGACTGTGCTGCGCCTGCAGCGCATCCCGCCACTGCCCACAAGAGGAGACAGGGAAGCGCGACTGCATGCAGGCGACCGCGAAGATCGCGGCACCCCCTCCCTGCGTACAGCAGGGCTCTCCGTGTGGGAGCGCCCAGAGCAGTCAACATCTCAGTACCCTCCGTACCGAACCTGTTCATCCTGCCGGACAGATGAGCTGCTCAGCGAGGGACCTATGGCCAATGACAGAGATTCGGCGGGGGGCGCGGAGACCCTCCGGCAGCGGGTCGCTCCCCTGCCGCCCACGCTGAGGAACGGACGCGCCCCGGTGCTGACTAGTGTACTGCACATGACGGTTCTTTACATGCGGCATTGGCGCGGGCGACCTTGCCGAGAATGGTGTCGGCGTCCTTGTGCCAGATGAAGACTTTGGGGTCCTCGTTATGGGCATCCAGGAAAACCTTGATCGCGTCGATCAGTGCAGCGACACTGCGGAAGACGCCGCGACGCAACGCCTGTGTAGTGAGGGCGGAGAAGAAACGCTCGATCAGGTTCAGCCAGGAAGACGAGGTCGGGGTGAAGTGGCGATGGAAGCGAGGATGCTCAGCAAACCACTGCTCCACCCGGGGTGTTTTGTGCGTGCTGTAGTTATCCAGAATCAGATGGATGTTCAGACGCGTGGGGGTCGCGCCGTCGAGGTGGCGCAGGAACCGCAGGAACTCGTGCTGGCGATGCCGCGGCAGGCACTCACCGATGACCGTACCGTCAAGCACATTCAGGGCGGCAAACAGCGTGGTGGTGCCGTGCCGCTTGTAGTCGTGCGTCATCGTACCACAGCGCCCCGGCTTCATGGGCAGACCCGGCTGGGTTCGATCCAAGGCCTGGATCTGGCTCTTCTCATCCACGCTGAACACCAGCGCCTTCTCCGGCGGATTCAGGTACAAGCCGACGATGTCGCGCACCTTGGCGACGAACTCGGGATCGCGGGAGAGCTTGAAGGTCTCGGTGCGATGGGGTCTCAGACCATGCTTGTGCCAGACGTTCAGCACGGTGGTGGAGCCAACGCCCAGCGCTTTCGCCAAGCTCCGGCTGCTCCAGTGTGTCTGGCCCTCGGGTGTTCGCTGCAGCGTCCACTCCACGATCTGCGCTTCCTTCTCCGGCGTCAACGGCGGCTTGCCACCCGGCCGTGGCGCGTCTCGCAGCAGCGCCTCCACGTTGCCAACGCGGAAGCGCTGCAACCACACGTCCACCGTGGGCCGGCTCGTCTGCAACCTCTCGCTGATGGCGACCTTGCTCAGGCCGCTGGCGTGATCCAGTACAATTCGGGTGCGCAGCACCACCTTGTGCGGCGTGTTGCGCCCTCGTGCCAGCCGCTCCAAGAGACTCCGTTGCGCCGGCTCAATGACTGTGGGGAGAGAGGCCCTGCTCATGCCTCCAGTATCCCACAACCATGAACAACTGTAAAGTTATATTATGTGCAGTACACTAGAATCCCCGGGCAACCCCCGACTCCAGCTACCGCCTCGGCTTGGAAACGCGGTGACCGCGCTTGCCGACATCGCGGCAGAGCTGGCCCGCGACGGGGCCCCAGGAGCCGCGGCTGGCCCACGGCCCCTGAGGACTATCCAGCACTGAGTAGGCAGGGTCATTGCGTTATCTTGATTTACGGTCAGGAGGAGGCATAGGGGAGCAGATTAGCTACAGCAGAGGTGACAGCTCCCATGACAGCAGCGAGGCGGCAAGAGAGTCTGTTGGAGGCGTTGGC